>Ga0126342_10015525_pt1 | contig 13346 bp, 10 predicted proteins | sample Cyp1metagenome_FD_92528 | JGI IMG/M metagenome (GOLD analysis project Ga0126342, IMG submission 92528) | Coral microbial communities from Lord Howe Island, Old Settlement Bay, Australia - Cyphastrea 1 metagenome | ecosystem: Host-associated > Invertebrates > Cnidaria > Coral ...
ACAACAACAACAACAACAACAACAACAACAACAACAACAACAACAACAACAACAACAACAACAACGGCAACAACAACAACAACAACAACAACAACAACAACAGCAAACTATAGACAACCACAAAGGATCTCGAAGATATACCCGATAGAATTCCAGAAAGAATTTCAGAAAATTTATGACGAAATAAAATGCTAATGCCAGATAGGCTGTCAGAAAATATGTCAAAATAGCGTCGCTTGGTGGGGGTTATTCGAAGAAGGTAATTTGTTCCGAAGGCACCCTTACACATAGAGGTTTTTATACACAAAGAAGGAAGTTTTTACACACCGATGCTTTGTACAAAGATGCTTTTGCGCACCTAAATAAAGGCACATCGGCATTTTTACAAGCAGAACCTATGCCACAGAGAAGCCTTCGCGCAGAACAGTTTTTACACACAGATTTTTTAGGCACAGAAACAAATAGACACAGAGAAAATTGTACAGACAGACTGCACAAAGGAAAATACGCACCAAAATTTTTGCACGCAGAAACTTTACCCAGAACAGTTTTTACACAGCAGAAACTTTTCCGCACAGAAACCTTTCCGGACAGTTTTTTTTCATGCACAGCAATTTTCGCACAACATTCTTTACATACAGACGTTTTTATACACAGATGCCGTTACACGGAAGACGAATTGCACACAGAGACTTATGCACACTTTACACTTTTACACGCAACCAACTTTTTCACACAGAGGTTTTGCTTCCCCTTCTTGATCACCTACCTTTCGTGTTCCCCCTCTCAAGTCTATTGTGACCAACCATGGTACACCATGAATTGTCCATTATCGTTGAATATTAGCAAGATTTTCACTGTTATGAACCATAAGTTGACCATCAAACCATGGTAAAAACGCAACAACTTTGATCTAGTTCGCCAGTGGCGCAGGGGAAGGCAGCGGCACCTTCCTGCAGGGCCTCTGCACCCAGGATGTGTTGCGACGCAGCCATGAGGTGGCAGCACTTCCGGCAGCGTTTCTGTCGCCCAAGGGGAAGGTGCTCTGCGATACCATCATCAAGCAGCAGGATAGCAATGAATACCTGGTGCAGACCTCAAGTTTGAAAAGATCAAGTGAATCAAGGGACATTTCTGATTTGATGTATATACATATATTATATATATAGTTATCTAATGTTCTGGATATGTGTAGAGATTTATGCAGACAGTATGTTTTTGTTTTTTCGTTGCCAGGACTTTTGGCCTTTTCAACCCAACTCGTTATTCCAAGCCGAGGTGGACTGCCATACCTCGATCATTGGCTCCCTGAAGCGTCTGCTGGTGCGGCACAAGCTGCGGCAGCCGCTGACCATTGATGATGTCTCGAAAGGTGGTCCTGCAGCGGTCACACCTTGAAATGCTAAACTGAAAAAACTGGGTGTCCCACAAAATGGGTACATTTTCAGAATTCAAAAACAGTGGGTTTCAGTTGAACTATTTTGAATGTTCCAATGGCTGCAATGTTTTCACTAACCTGATAGGCTACCACTCAATGGCGCTGTTGCCCCGGGCTGCGACAGATGCTGCAGGTGAAGGATGGGACGTCCATTGCGGAAGGGTCTCCGTTGTTTGTATCGACCACGTTTGATGCATTCTGAGAGCTTGTGCCATTTTTATCCATTTTTATCCATTTTCACGCTGCATCTCCAGAACTTTTCTTGGCGTTGTTCCTGCGAACATTTCCTTTGATATGTTAGCTTCCAGCTGTTTAGCCTTGTGATCTCCCAGATGGAGCCTTGGTCTTCTGCAGGCACCGCGCCAAGTGACACCCAGCCGTCCGATTTCTTCGTGGACCCTCGCTTCGGAGGCATGGGGCACCGTGCGATTCTGCCGGCGTCCCAGGTGCCAGTGGCCAGTGGCAAGCTGTCGGATTATCACTTCTGGCGCGTTTGCTGTGGCGTTCCGGAAGGGCCCAGAGACTTGAAGATCGATGAGGTGATGCCTTTACATGCCAATCTGGACTTGTTGGATTTCATTTCCTTTAGCAAAGGCGGGATTTGGCCGAAAAAGAGGGGATGCTTACCCTAGATTCTGGGGCCTTTTTCACTCTTCTTTATTGAAAAAGTCATGGAACATCCATCAATCATTGTCCTCTTCCATGCGAACGACGCATCGTGACTAACCATTGGATTTTGGGAAATATACCGCAGTTTATGGCCACTTAGCGGAGATGATGACGAACATGATGATCAACAAGATTCTGGGCATTTTTGGTGCCAAGTGCCCCTCGTTAGTAGCCCCCCAGGCTGCTACGTGGGGCAAGAGCTCCTGACCCGCACCAAGCACCGCGGGGCTGTGCGGCGTCGCATCTTCACGGTGGTGGCCAGAGATGCCTCGGCGGCTGCGGCAGAGATGCAGGTGACCAGTGCGGCTGGGAAGCAACGGTTCGATGGTGACATGGGGATCTCGTGTTTTAGTGGGTGTATAACATTGGATCACCAATCACCATGGTTAATTCATAATGATTGGTCATGTTTAATAATGGTTACTAATAATGGTTAATGGATGTTAATGGTTAACAATGGGAATTAAGCGTGAGAAATGGTGATTCATGATCATGGTCAATGATGGTAAATATAATGGTCCAAAAGTCTATATATGTCTATATATATATGATGGTGAGAATGGCTGATGATGATTCATAATAGTTAATCATGGTTAAGAATTGTTGATAATGGTTAACAACGGTTAATAACGGTTGATAGTGGACAGTGGATGATAGTGGCTCATATTTGTGTATAAAAGCATTAAGGGCGATGAATGGTGATAGATGTAATTCCCGTCCTGTGTCATCAAGCGTGGCTGGCTGAAAAATTCACTGTAAATGGAGGTTCTGTTCCAACAGGAAAAACGTCCGTAAATGGTAGATATTTCAGCCAGGTGTGATTACCGGAGGGTACCTTCTGGAGATTTACCAGCCTATGAAAATGGGACTTTTGATAAGATTCCACCAACGAAAATAGGGATTATTTCTGCTTATCAAACATGGTGTCTGGACTATGTCCCCCTTAGTTCGATGATTTTCCCCACTGTAAACCTTCAGTCCACAGGGGATTCTCCAGCCATGTGCCGCCACCAGTATGTGATTGGGGACATACTGGAGATATCTGGAGATGGAGCGGATATTCAACATGGTAACATATGGTAACCAAACAATACGATCGTTGGTGGATTGCTGGAAAATGGATGGTTTAGGGGCAAACAACCTTTTTTTTTTGATATCAAGGGGATAGAACATGACCCATGACTGAACCCAATATGATTCGTGGGTGTACCATCAAACATCGGAGGATTTACCAACAAAAAACAGATAAAAACAGTTTCAAGATCTGGTTACGGCGTTCAAAGATGTGTCGTGAACTATACATTTTTTGGTGGTGTAAATTAATTTGACCGTTTGTTGGTTGACGTTTGTCACCATAGATAACCAGCAAAGGCAGATTCACCAACAAACATGGGCAGTTAAAAGACACGATGTTTATGGCTCAACATTTGACACATGTAGTCCCATACATTTGGGCATTTTCAGTGTTCAACTGTTCCGATTTGTGCCGGTTGATGCCAATCACCGTGAAAATGTGGATTGCCCTGACAAATAAGGGAGAGTCAGAAATGATGCTTCTGTTTGGGATTTAACTGGTTGAATGGGATACGGCTCAGGTGAAACGAACCGATCCTCTGACGGCTGAATTTGTGGTTCCAACCACCGAGTCTTTACAGCCTACAGATGACAAGGATGTGGTGATCTTTGGCCAAACCAATGGGGACACCAAGGGCCCCAAACAAGTGGGGACTCTGCTGACGACTTCCGGGAACTTGGCCTTGTGTATGCTCAGATGTGAAGGGGCCTTTAATGAGGTCTCCAGCTTTGAGCAGGCGCCCTTGCCTGAGAACATGAAAGTGATCTCGGCATCGGCTGCTTTGCAATTCCTCGTTCGGGCACCGCCTTATGTGTTTTCCTAGTTTCATGCCTAGGGATTTACAGCAGCCGCATTGGTGAAAAGACTGCTGCTTTTTCTCTCCTGAGCTAGAAGCAATCACGCTTCCATGACGATAGATATTTGATATTGATCATGTTTGGATTTTGAGTGCTTGGCAATTTCAGATCATGATTTTGGACGATTTTGGAGCATTTGAGCGTGACAAATGGAGCGCAATTGACACTGCATCAGGCTTGTGCCTCGCAGTCCCATTGGCTCCAGCTGGGATGGCGGAGGGTGATGAGGGGGATGCTCAATATGACCCATACCAGGCCCTTGGTGAGGAGACAGAGGACACAGGCGATGCAGGTGAGGAAGTCGACTTCATCATCGACACTGAGGGCACCGAGGCCACCGAAGGCAACGAGGGCAAGGAGGCCACCGAGGCCACCGAGGGCACCGAGGGCACCGAGGGCACTGGAGTCAGCAAGCAGGAGGAGCATGAGAAGAGCGGGCATGTAGAAGAGGAAGTGGATTGGGGCACTGAAGATGAAACTGATGCCCCAGAGACCCAGCCTGAGGAGAGCAATGAGGCTGGAAATGAGGGTGAAGCGGGTGACAAATCTGGTGATCCAGAGCCAGCACAGAGCTCTGCTGATGCAGCTGAGGAAGACGACGATGATGATTGTTTAATCGTGAGTGTTGTGAAAGCTCCCCCGCCTACACCAAAAGCGAAGGGAAAAGGCAAGGAAGGCAAAGGAAACAAGGGAACGAAAGGGGCCAACAAGGGAAACAAATCCCAATGGACAAACAAAGGAAACAAATGGAACAAATGGAAGACCAATGATCCCCCAGCCAAAGGGCATTCAAAAGGGAAGGGCAAGGATAAGAACTGGTTTGTGGCTCCCAGTGGCCCCAGCCGGGCCAACAACTTGGGGCCTCCAGCTCAGTCCGCGGCGCCTGGCAAGGCAGCCACTGCTGCAGCCGCTGCAGCCGCCCCCGCAGCCCCTGCAGCCGCCCCTGCAGCCACGGCCAACTCGGGGACTGCTCAGCCAGCGGGGCCACCAGGTTCGGCGCCAGCCAAGGCGGCGCCAGCCAAGGCGGCGCCCATGCCACCGCGCCAGGTGTCCGTGGACGCCTTGTTGCAGGAACAGGTTCGGCAGCAACTTCTGACTGAACCTGGAAAACGGGCATCAATGCGCAGGCTCTTAAGTCAAGGCAAGGTGTCCAAGCTTTTGAAACATGTCAGCAAGACGCGGCAGACTCCGATCACCAAATTGCCAGAAGAGCTCTGCAACATTCTGCGCAATGTGCCTGCTGTTTTTCAAGTATCCGAAGAAAGTTCTGCAGTTCAGGACGTCCGTGTGAGCTTGACAGATGCAGGCGAAAAGGAGCCAGTGGTCGAGCAGAAGAACTTTGACACACTTTGGGCTTCCTTGATCGATGCCTCCGACGCCCAGGCCTTGCCTGTGCCTGCGAATCCGCCAGCAGATGCACCGCCGCTGCCACCACCGGCACCACCTGTGCCAGGGGCGGGGCAAACAATTTTGCAGCCAGCAAGGGTACCCTACCAGCCCAAGAAGGGCTCAGGTCCCAAAGCATCTGGGGCACCACACTGGGCTGCAAATGGATCCCAATTCAGCGACAGAAAAGGGCCCACTCCAGGATCTGGTCGACACCCCCCGGATCGGGCCGCCTTCCAACAGACACTGCAGCAACTTCAGGAGTTGGACAAACAGAAACTCCAACATGCAGGGCATGGAGGGCATGGAGGACCTCATGGAGGTCCGCAGCCACCAAATCATCCTCCTCCGGGCTACAAGGCTGACTGGAAGAGGTTCACTCCCACAGCCAAGCGCGTGCTGGCACCGCGCAAGGGGGGTGGGAATTCGGATGAGGCGATGGAGCCCGAACCAGCGGGGCATGGACATCAAGCAGGGCACGCAGGTATTCCCAGTGACACTGCGGTGATCCCTGCTGGACAGCGGTGGGTGGGTCCCACGCCTCCTTCAATGCCTCCGCCAACGAGTTTTGGATCGCGACCTCCCACACCAAATCCGCCATCCAATATGCCGCCTCATATGCATGGGCAACATGGCATGGACAACGAAGGGAGGCCCTATGATTTGGAGAGGGTGGTGGTGAACTTTGCAAATGTAGGCGCTACATATGGTGTTCGTGTGCTGAAGAGGGTCAAGGACAGAGACTACCTCTTCGACTACGAGGGAGTGAGGAGGTGCATTCGGCATCTCACGCAGAAGCGAGGGCTTCGTGTCATTGGAGTGATCTTTGAGAACTTCCATGGTGCTGAGAATGGCCGGGATGTGTTCCAGGTGCCTTGGGTGAAAGCTTCTTGAGGGGGCCTGGTAGTATCTGACAATCTAGAAGGCCCATAAACACATCCAAAGAGGCAAATTACACGCACACACATGTGTATATATTTGTATATATATCGCATAAATTCATGTAATACAACTATTTTTCATACGTTTCTTTGGACTGCGTGAGTATTACATGTGTATCTACATATCTCTGTGTAAGATCTGAACATTCTTAAGTTTTATGCAAGCTAGCCTACTTGACAGGTTCCAGCAGACATCTCCGCCATGTGCGAGAGCATCGAGCTGACTCCCAGGTTGCTGGGACATCGTCACAAGTGTGCAGATGATGAGATGACCATCAAATGCGCGTATCGACGAAATTGCCGCTTCCTCGACAATGACAATTACCAGGATTGGCGTAGCAATCTTGCAGATGATGCAGTTCGAGCCTGGCTACTCCATTGCCAAGAGTTCCTGCAGATGAAATTTTACTTCGACTCGGGCCTCGGAGAGTTTGACATCCTGGAAGGCAACATTCCGGAAAAGCGGCTGGCACAAGGACCTTCTCAAGGACCCACACAAGGACCTGCGAAACGAACGTGCTCAAGACAGTGGCGCTAGTGAGTGAAAAAGACGCTTTAGGACGACAGTAACAGGTTCAATACATCTTTATGGCATTTATGGCATCATGGCAAAACTCGATTGAATCCTTTTTTGGCTTGCAGGCATGTCGACTCGTGTCTACCACCAGCGAATTCTTGTGGCCATGCTGGGTATGCTGTACATTCGCCAGCCCTTGCCGTGGGGCTCAGACACTTTAGACTAAGAGATCCCAAGAGCATGGCCAAAGCGTAAAGCGTTCAGACATTGCAACCCTGGCTCTACTCACGCTGTCCAGCTCGCCGGTGAGAAGCTCGTGGCCCTGAGCGCTAGGAATCTGTATCTCAAAAAATAGCTGAACATATATAGCTAAACAAGTGCATCGTAGTTTGATCGCAGCACCTTGCCACTACCGCAGTATCCATCACTTTCTATAGCTGACCGCATATGGGCCCCCATACCCATGGCTAAGAGAATCGCCCTGCCTCATGAGCAGCGATTGGCAGAAGCTCTTCGGCTGAATTTCATGAAGCTGGATTGATTTGTTTGACAGATGGTAACCCATGGTAACCCGATGATACCCCATGGTACCCCTTCCCCCTTCAATTCCGTGCCGCCAAAATGAATAGATCAGGCGGGGGCCACCGGTGAGGTGGACATTATGGTTACCACTTTGTGGCGGCCATAGGGACACGTCCTAATAGCCCCTACGGAAAGCTGTTTGTTTGGCCCATTTTGAGAAACAATGAAGCATGTTAGAGGCATTCTGGACACAAAACTATATATATATAGAGAGACAGTACACACACACACATACACACACACACATATATATACATTGATCCATATTCATATCAAATCCTCACCGTTTGAGGCTGGCAGACTTGTGGTATCGGAAGCCGGAGGCAGCGAGTCTTGGAGAGGAAGTTTGTCACCCAACAGGTATCGGTCGCAAAAAACTAGAAGTGAGCGATATGTAAGTCATTCAGCCGGTTTGCTTTCAAAAATGTGTCCTTTGCTCACTGTACTTGATGTTTGATTGACAGCTACTGTACCCACCTCGTTCATAGCATATGAGCTTGACAAGTCCTTTCTTTGACCAAGCTTTCAACTCACGGCCTTTCCGTCCAGCACAGGTCTTCCACTTTCTTGGCTGTCATGTCTCCAGCACTCTGCCAGGTTTACCCGGCGCAATGGTCAGATGATCCTGATCGACTACATCTTTGCCTTGCAGCAGGAGCACCGTTTGGTGGGTCTCTGGTCTGCTTTGGCACTTGCTGCGTGGAGAGGAAAAGCACCAGCCAATGCAATGTGAACAAACTTGACTCGTCTATTTTCATTTCATTAAGATTCAAGTTTCTGCCAGGGTTTCTTCTTGGATTTGTGATGTTGTGACACACACGAAGGAATACGAAGGATGCACATGGTAATCGGGCAACCCTTCGGATGCAATAGTTTCACTCAATAGCTCAGGCGCCGCCAACACCTTGACCCCCACTAAATGTACCTAGCACAGTATCAAAACATATCAAAACAATGTATTGTTGGCGAGTTTCATTCACACGGTTAATGTCGATGATCATCGTTGGGCCCATTAACATGTTGTTTGCACCTGAGGCCTGTGGCTACTGTGCGGAATGAGTCCCTCGGCTGCTGAGCTGGGGTTCAAGTGCCTGTTGATCCATTGGTGCCCTGGGTTTCGCCATTGGTGCATATTGGTAACCTGTTGAATGCTTATATTATTCTTTTCATGGCTTGATTCTTCTTGGGTGTCAGTACCGGCACAAGATGTCCCAGGTTGAGGGCGAGTAAGTATGTTGACGTTCCATTTCTGCCTGGGGTATTTTGTATGTTTCTACCCGCGTCAACTTTCTTTTTGGATGCGGATGCCTCCTTGGGGTGCTCTGGATTTGTCTCATTCACCATTTCTGATTGAAACTCTATGAAATCCATGCGAGCAAACTCTGTTGACACGTTTGTCTGCAGCGTTTTGGTGCCCTGTGCGTTTGTGAACTTTATCCAGCGTGGCGCCAGTCATGGTAGGGCCGATCCAGGGATCCTCGGGGATCGCGCGTCAGGCACGTCTTCCAGCCGGTGAAGGGAAGCCTCCAGACCCATCTGCAGACCTGGACCGCTGCGGGGCGCTTGATCCAATCGGCCCCATGGGTACACACTGGCTGCTTGGATGCTCAAGTGCTTGAGGCGACGGATTGGGCCAATCGGATTGGGGAACGATCCCAAAATGGCCGAAATATTCCGCTGAGTGAATTATTGTAATTTATCCAGATGTATCTGATCCTTGGCCCGAGGTTTGGTGACAATGGGCTGGAGTGCGCAGGAAACTTTGGCTGCTTGGAATATAGGGCCTATAGGCGATTCATTTTTCACGTTTGGGTGGGCCAATCCTCTAGTTTCAGATGTTTCAGCACTCTTTAGAGACTTTAGAGAATCTGATTCGTGCTGTTTTTCACCAAGGTCTGTGTCTTTGAATCTGGTCTGATCCGGACGTATCTTGCAGTGGATTGGGATGAACATGGGAGAGGCATGGGATGTTCATTTCTGTTTGGCAGGTGGATTCACCCTATTCAATCCTATTCCATCCTATCCCATTCTATGAACAATCACGTGTATCAGATACCATACCGCAAAAATGACCACAATCACAATCACAATCACAATCACAGTCGTCATCGTCATCATCATCATCATCATCATCATCATCCTCATCCTCATCCTCATCCTCATCCTCATCCTCATCCTCATCTTCATCCTCATCCTCATCCTGGTCTGAACATGAATGAACATTGTACTATTGCAGCCCATATATCTGAGGTATTCCGTGATGTGTGAGCCCCTTCATGTCTTCACCATCGACGAGAGGATCAAGTCCGAGGGTGGTGCCATCATGGCATCCCTGTGGCCCACGGGGGTGGTGCCTTGGTGCTGGGGAAACCTTGGGATTTCACCAGGAAAAATCTGGGTTGAAGATGGTTTAACATGGTTCATGAAAAAAATGTGGGCTTGACATGGTTTAACCATCTTTAACCATCTTTAACCATGTTTAAGCATGTTTAACCATGTTTAACCATGTTTAACAATGCTTAACCATGTTTAAACATGTTTAACCATGTTTAACCAACAACATATAGAAACCTCACCATGCTGCTTGAGCGGCACGATTGCTTTTGGCAATCCGGAACCAGCATGAGACTGGGTTCAATTCCCTTGCTGGGTTGCTTCAATACTTCAGCTGCTAGGATTCCAACTAAATCAAAAAGTGGGGCTGAATCCCAAACCAGATGGGTATAGGATATACACCATGGGATTTTCTCATGGGGAAGTCATGAGAATCCACTCGGGGCACCGCTGCAACCCTGAAATCCCCAGATGGTTCATCATCATCTTCCCCATTGAAAGCGGCAGTGGGTACAATGTATCTTCAGACTGACATACCCTTGTATGCCAGAAGCAGTTAAAGGTGCTTCACTAAAGTGCCTACACCAACCATATTTAGCCCATTGACTTGTCAAGTGTGGGACTTAGTCCGGTGTTTGCAAGAGGCCTCACGATTTTGTCTTTTTGCTTCTCGGCATTTGAGGCTGTTTTGACGAGAAAGTCGAGCCTCTTTGTGAATACCTCCCTGACCCGTTCGGAAGATGTGCCTCAGCAGCAGATGCTTTGCTTTCCAGACATCAAGCCGTTGACGCCGTTGATAGACCAAGGCCTGTCATCGTTTTGCTGACCTGCGTGTGCCCAGTGCACCTTGGCATGTCAGGGTATTGCATGCCGGCAAAAAGGGTGAATTCACGTGGCAAGCGCTGGAGCGCGGATGGTGATGAGGTGATGAGATTCAGATTATTTGGCCCACTTGTGTGTCTTTTGCCCACTTGAGGCACCCTTGTGCATTTGTGCTCTCCCGCCACCTTCGGAGGAATCCGCTGCAGCTTGGTTGAGACAGGGACGAGGCATTGCTTTTCGGTGTATGGACCAAACATCGTGGAGAATGCCTTGCCGCCTAGCACCATGTGGCTATGGTGAGGATTTCATTCTCAGAAATCATCAGTAATCGAATCGGATGGTCAATTTTGAGTAATGTGGAAGCCCTATGCCATTATCATACCATTTGGGGATTGTTTATATATGTTTATGCCACCTATTGTTGGGTTTGCCCCACATGATTTTCCACTGGAAACTCATCGACCCAAGGATGTGCAGGTCATTGTTGGAACGGCCGAGGGGCCGGTGCTAATGGTGGACAGGCTGGACATTCCACCGTCAAAGATGGGTGGTTTGCTACGTGAATTTCGTTGATTTTGCTGATTTTTCAATGTTCAGATTCATGATCCACCAGGGTCACCAGGGGGTTGTGAAGAATGTTAAAACCCAGCTTGGAATGGCCACATAAATTGAATGCACTAAATGCACAACGGAAGCTTTGCTTAGTTCCAGCTCCGGCTGGGCCACTTGTCGACTTCAGCCTTCGCTGAACCCCCGGGATGCCGATGGAGAGAGAGAGATGAGAGAGAGAGAGAAAGAGAGATAACCCAAGTCTTGTGGGCCCTTTGGCCTTACATGGCCTTACTGTAGTTTGGGCATTAGGTACCACATTTTAGAGCCAAACCACTGATGCGATTCATCTCCTGTGTACTCGTTCGGAACGCCAGTTGCAGGCATAGCACCAGCACCTCTTCTGCAAAAGGGTGAGCTGATCACGATGTTGGGATTGTACCAGTAGCAGATTGTAAGGGAAACTCTTGCGTTTTCTTAAGACAGCTGCCCCCCAAGAACCTAATCACAGTCACACACTTGCCAGGTGTATGTCGAAGATGTTGCGTGATGTGAGTTTCATGAAAGTTCTTCAGTTGGCAGATAAATTCAGTGCCGTTTTTTTTGTTCTCCTTGATTGCTGCAAGCTTGACAGTGGATCCGTTCCAACAATAAGGAGACATTGGCCTCACTGATGGTCCGTTTATGGCCTTCTCTTTGTCGAATAGCGGTCGCTTACTGGCATGCTTGAGCACGAAGGGCGTTTTCAAGGCTGGTGACAAAGATGATCAGGCATCCCAGCTCCCCAAAGCGATGTCCTTTGAGGGATGTTCAACCTGAAGTCCGTCCAAATCCGAGACTCAAAGCCATTAGATTCTTATTGAACAATAATGAGAAGAGTAAAATACAGATAATATAGTACAACTATGATGTAACAATAATCACTAATCATCAATTTCAATCTCAACCCCATCCCGGCAGATGGCAATGTGACAGCAGGTCGTTGCTGTGAGCGATGAGTTGAAAGTCCTGGTTCCTGGGCTGCCTGGGCTGCCGGGGCTGCCTGGGCTGTGAGAGTGGACCATGTCACGTGGATTTTCTAATGATGATATCTAGGATGGATAGACGTTTTTTTTTTTCGATTTGGCAAGCTGCATCTCCAAAGAAAACACAAGAAAACCGTGTTTTTTCTTGAGCCATACCTTCATCCAAATCAAATTTGAGTCTACCCTTTTTTTCTCTCCGGGGGTTCAGACTTGCCATGAGCATGCACGGCTCTGTCACAGCTGAAGGATGTGGCGAACATCGAACGCATCCGAAAACCCAAGCAGATGGTCTGGTGTCCACGCCTCAATCCGAGGTTGCTATAGGTTGGTCATACCAATGTCATGCCATTCCTGCAATTCCAACATACTCCATCCAAATCCATCCAAAGTATGGTAGGATATGCACACGGATAGAATCATGAATCATGGCATTTTTGGGGAATCCCTTCAAGATCCTCTGCGGTTTTGAGGTGGTGATGATTGCGTCGCCTTGTATTTGGTTGCCCCTGCTGATCACAATAGCACCTTTGGTGGCACAGAAAAGTCACCGCGCCCATTAACAGCTGTCAATATCCATCGCCATCACCAGGTTTGCAGCATGTTCTCTTTGTTGGTGGGCCGCAGACTCTTGGTAATCTTGGCTGGGCTGGATGACGGACAAAACATGGGCATAGAGAGGATTTGATGTTGGCAGATGTTGACAGCACATCTGAATGCATTTCTGAAAACTTTCTGCATAGCCATGCCAAGTTCACTTTCGAATTTCGAATCCAAGGAATGATTGGATTCCTTACCAGTATGACTCGCCACTGCATTTGGTTTCCGAATGCGATGGTTGCAGAGTCATGGGGACACACAAGATTGAGTTTGTGCAAAGAGTGCCCCACAGTGTTGAATCCATCTTCAGCATTGGCAGCTATGACAATCCCGCGTTGCTACTCTATGCATTGGAGCAGTACGAGAAGGGGGATGTTTGTGCCCAGGCTGGGATGGCCACCATTCTGGGAAAAAATGGTGGTATAGAATTTGTGTTGTTGCACAGTCTTTATGCATGTATACATACTTTTCACCTTATAGATTGTGTTGCATTGGCTCAAGAAATAGTGCGTAGCAGGTGTATTGGGATTGTGGTTTAACCCGGCTTTTATCCC
>Ga0126342_10015526_pt1 | contig 13345 bp, 14 predicted proteins | sample Cyp1metagenome_FD_92528 | JGI IMG/M metagenome (GOLD analysis project Ga0126342, IMG submission 92528) | Coral microbial communities from Lord Howe Island, Old Settlement Bay, Australia - Cyphastrea 1 metagenome | ecosystem: Host-associated > Invertebrates > Cnidaria > Coral ...
ATGTCCAACTATTTTCAGCTGTGGCCTAGTTCAATTGGCTATGTCACCAGGTCGCAAAATGGAGGTCGTTTCCGCACATAAAACTGGTGTCATCTACTGTACCAAAACCCTGGCCATCTATAGTAGATTTGGGGTCTAAACTTTGCATATGTCCCGTCTTTGGCTAGTTGTATTCCTGGTTGCAGTCAAGTTCGAGGCCCCTCTCCCCTAGTTTTTGTATGACATTCATGTTCCTGTTCTACAATGAGAATAATATGTTGTATACCGTGAAAGGCAAATGACTCACTTTACTCACCAGTTTGTGGTGATGATCCGCAATCAACCCCGTGGTAATCCATTGAGCTTTTCAGGGATAAGTACAACAATTACTTCCACTAAATTTCACATGGAACCCCAAAGTGGACATTTTGGCTCTTCCATGCATGTAAGCCTCAAATTTGGGTCTCCCCGACTTTGGCACAGCCAAGAATCTCCACCCTTGCCACCGGCCATAGCCGAAAACCAACCCATGTTCGACATGTACCTACGGCGCGGAGCACTGCGGTGCGGAGACGTGGAGATCATGAAAAAACAAAATCAGGCCGGAAACAATGACCAAATGACGCGTATCAAAATCCAATTCAACCCAATCTGAATACCCTCCGGTAGTAACACATGGCAATTGGCAAAAAAAGAAAAACCTATAAATGACTATACCCGGGGCGAGGTTTATAGTTAGGAAAATCATCGACAAATGGTGGATTTTCCATTGCCATGTCTGATCAAAAAGTATATGTACATACAACATATCAGGCTGAATTGTGTTGAATGGTGATAAGTCACCAACGTCAAAAAAGTTCGGTCATTTCTGGATGAATCCCCAGCACTACAATCAGCAATCGAGGGTGCCAAACAATCACTTGGATGATTTCTTGGGGTGACTTAAGAAACATTGGTTCAACTGGCGTTGTTCTTCCTGCCGTTGCCAACGACAAAAAGGATTATGGAAATCCGGTGACCAAAACCCATCATCAAAATCTGCCAGTTGATGGTTTTCGAGTTTCACAGCTGGAAGCTTCCTCTTATGGGCATACCCCATTTATGGGACACCCGGAGCCAAGCGAGATGTATATTGATAAACACTACTTATATAAATTGGATATTATAGATAGACTTATATAATATGATATATATATATATACATATGATACCCCCCAAGACCCACCCTTTTAGTAAATTTGGCAGTATTAACAGTGTTTTTCTGACTTTAAGACTTAGGATATTTTTTCGGGATCAAACATTGCATTTGTTTTGCAATTTTGTTGCCACCCGCCCTTCCCTAAGTACATCGGAATCAAGATTCAAGATTCAAGATCCAGGCAAACCTTCTTGAATCGAAGAGGGATGGATTCAAGATTCAAGATTCAAGATCTAGGAAAAACTGTTTGAGTAACAAGTTTCAGCATGGACTTTGGCGTTTGTTGTCAAAGCAACATCCTCCAATGTAGGCCTTGTGTAGTAGTATTTGTGAACATTACATTCCTTGCATAAAGCCGCATCATTCCTTGCATAAAGTGACATCATTCTGTACAGTCACCTTACATAGAGGAGTGCAGCATTTCTTCGAAAGGAATATAGAGTTATTTTCAATGAGACATTACAGCTGTGCAAAGTCATAAAGGAGTGCAGCATTTCTTTGAAATGAACATAAACCTATGTTCAAAGATACTTATAGCTGTGCAAAGTTCTCTTAAAGAGGTAAAGATATTCATGGAAGGAGGGCAACATTACGACAGAATGGAATCCTTCAAGTAACAAGTTTAATTAACCGATTTTGGTGTTCCTCAAAGGTGTTAGTGCAAGTATGTGCAAAGCCTCCTTCACAAGGGAGTGAAACATTTGATTGAAAACCATTCAATAATACAAAGAAACATGGCTATGAAGTAAAACCCTGGGGTGTATGTAGTACCTTGTCTTGGATTCAATTAGTTTGAAGAAGTTGAGTTTTTCCTTAAAAATGGTCAGACAAGAAAAATGAGAGGAAGGAACTCCATTAAAGGATGTACTTTATTTAGCCTGTCCACACTTTCTTTTTTTTTGCAGGAATAATGCTTCTTATGTTTGAAAGAAATACTGTATGATTGAACGAAGGCCGAATAATTTTCTGAAAGGAAGACTGCACTTCTTCGGAAAGGAACACTGCATGTACATTTTTTAGGGATCCTTCTTCTTCAAAGGGTTCTCTTGTCTTACTTTATGCATTACTCTGGTTTACTGTATTTATATATTATGTATGTGTGTATTTGTTATTTCTGTGGCGTTATTCTCATCTGAAAAGGTGGGTCTTGTGGGGGTAGCTATATAATATATTTACTGTAATTATATAATGTTATATGTTACATATATATAAATATATGAGTACCAGACAAAGTTTTATGTTAAAGTTAATGCCATGCACAAAATAGGGTCGTCCCCTATCAGTTGAGAGGATTTTCAGTATTCCCGGAGGTATCACAAATGGGGTATCGGTATAGGGTCGTCCCCTATCGGTTATGAAGGTTTTGTGCAACCTTGGAAAGGCCAAGGCGAAGCAAGACTAAATTCTTATTACAATAATTTTATCAGTTACTCATGTAGTATATGTCCTCTACCTCATTGTACGCAAAATCATCAAGCCCAGACATCATCCCGCCCAACCATCTACTCAAATGGGTGTCTTGGTCGCGCCAAACAAACCTACTGTAATGACTATGGCAGCAGTGTTAAGGCTGCTATTGCGGCCGCTCCCTGGAGAAAAAAAGAGCAAGTTGGGCCGCAGTTCTAACAGCTGTTTCTGAAACAGGAAAATCAGGAAATTTATAAACTTCGGTAACCTGATGTTAAAGGTAAAATTGGGCAACGGTTCGATAGAGTCCGCCCCACGCCGCTGGTGCACCAATCCAACTCATTGCCCCCCTTTCCACCACGCATGGCACGGTCCTGGAACTCACTAATTTGGTGCATCCCAAAAGTACGGACGCTGCGAACTTAGAGACCCTGCAAACAGACTTTTAGTTGATTAAGTAGAAGTATCAGTATAATTTAATGCCCATTCATTTGTTTAAAAAAACAGGTACTGAAATATCCATCCGAGGTTAAACCATTTAATATCACACTGGGATACACTGGGGCCATCATGCCAGGTATGGGAAAAATATGTGAAACCAACCGAACTGGGATGCGGCGAGTTGACTTCTCGCTGACGAATCAATTAAATTGCTCTCTTACCCACCAAAACTCACTTGTTGGATGGAAACTTAGAAAATGCTGAGCGGTGGTTTCATGCCATCACGAAGAGGTTTCTCCATCGGGAAGATTTATCGAGGGAGGATAGACAACAAATGAAAACCACCAATCAGTTGCAAATCAACATGGGTTTGAACGATCGACATTTCCCCCGATATCTGTCTCTGTATTAATAGCCCAGTTTCCCATATTGCTGGACAGGTTTTTGGAATAAAGTGGCGGGAGTATCGTATATTTGGACATATATGTACATAAATAATACATAACATACCCACATACACACAGAAAATGAGAATCAAAAAACAAATCAGGGCAGCTATGATCTTTTAAGAATGGTAAGAGAACAGTACGGGTGCCTAAATAGGGTACTACCCAAAATCAAGACAAATCAAGTGGCAAAAATCACCCAAAAAAATAATAAGCTCCCGTTGAAGTATTCAACAACAGAGCCACAAATTGGATCAAATTAGGGTATGGCCAGTTTCTGGACTAGTCCAAATACCTGATTTTCCGGCATGGACCGGCCCAGGCTTGGTCAAATAGTTTTGCCCAAATATCATGGTTTTGTACATCCTATTCTAAATCCAACTACGATGGTTTGGAAAATCGCTCTCCCAAGATTGCCCAATTTTTGAAATATACAAATGGATGTGCATTTATCAATCCCATACATCAAGGTACGCCGTGTACAAAAAAATCATCATACTCTCGGTGAACAAAACACGCCTGCGTGGGCCGGGCTGCGGCTTTGGAGGCATCTGCCGCTGTGGAAGGAAAGATCTTAGCAGCACGTGAAGTGGGGCCCATTGGGAGCCGGGCCATGATGGCCATGAAATGGGGTGTTCAGCACCACAAAAAAACAAAATTGCTCAAAACATGGGATGGTTGTTGATTTTCAAGGCAATTGGCTTCATTTTGCTGTGTTGACGGGAGCTTTCCATAGGTTTCCCCGGCGTACATAGGGGATGATGAATCATGGGTTGACTCTATTCTGATATATGACACACCCACAACTCACAACACCTCCCGCTTCGCACCGCTCGCGACGAATTTTCCGGGGCAGGAACCTGCGGCGCTGTGGCCATGATGATTGTCTTGGTCGTCAATCCAACGTTTCATAGTCAAACTCAGAATCCACCTCCGACTCATGAGACTCATCCAGTGACTCAAGTGCCTTCTTTGGCGAAGCTTTTAAGATGCACATGCCAAGATCCAGAACTTCATCATCCAGCAACTCAACAAATTGGAAACTGTGGCATTCTTGGATCATCCCGCACCATTCCGCGCACATCTGCGGATCTGCAGCAAAGGAGACACCATCATAGAACACGAATTCATCGTCTTTGTTCTGGTGACCCAATGAGACGTTGGCACGCGAGAGTTCCAGATATGCATCAGGTTCATCGTATACCGGGCGTCTATATTGAGGTTCAGGAAGTGATTCTTGCGAAGTGTCCACAGTGCTATCCTGGTTGGTATACATAGTTTCAACCCCAATGAACAAATATGGGTCAGTTAGGATCATCCCAAATAAGGCTGAAAACAACAGATCTTGAAATCACGAACCAGTCTCGGTCTTGGACATGAATACACTGGCTTGGAGGCACTTTCCATCCAGCTTCCACTGGCCTCACATGGGATATCATGGGATCAACGGAACCTTCGGGGCCTGGGATTGAGTTTTCCCACCAAGAAAAGTGGCAAAACACTTGCGGCTGCAAACGCATCCAATGTGTAACCATCCACAGGGTACAGTCAATGAAAACAAACATTGGCATACAAAAAACAAAAAAGAAGAAGAAGAAGAAGAACAAGAAGAAGGAAAAGAGAGAAGAGAGAAGAGAGAAGAGATATGATCGGATTTTTCTGTGGATGTTCAAAAAATTGTCCCCCACAATCCCTGTGGTTTCCTCATGTGGACAAACCATCAGCTGCCGGAGGACTGGGTGTCTGTAAAGGGCTGAGATAGCCCCGCTACCTCTTTCTGCCGGGAACAGCACAACAATCGAATGCACCAACTCCAGTTTAATTTCATCCAGTCATGAGTCATGATCGGTTTCTTCCCGCACTGAAAATTATCCAATTGATTGTTTTGCATAAGCCCTGAAAATTGTGCCTGCACATTATTTTGAGACACTAGACCGGCCAGATTTGACTAATTTTGGGTTCCACTCTCAAATTTTGGCAGCTCCCACACAATCATCTTGGCTCTCAGTGGCACTGGAAGTTCGCATCCTTCACAAAGCTGTCCTGCAGCTTCACCTGACCACCAAACCCAAGCACTTCTGAACACACTTGCAGGCTAGATGCGACTCTTCCAGTAAAGAAACAAATGGTTGTCAACATCAAGGAAAGAAATTCTGAAACCTTCTGAAACAACCCCTGGTAACTGGTTTCCCTAAAAATATGATTGTCGATTGGGAAAATAATTCTAAGATTCGCCCAGCAAAAGCACAATGTTTCCTTAGGGCCGTCGCTTATCACCATTCCTTTCCCCTTATCGAAAACGGCCACATATTATGATTATATAATATCGACCTAAAACTTCCACCCTGGTAAAATTTCTAGGCCCTGGCCTTTGGACTTGAAATTTCTAACCCCAAATTCAGTTTCAGACCCTAATGGCAATTTCAGACCCTGGCATTTTTCTACGATTTGTGATTTTGATGGTTTTGTCAATATGTTGGTAGTAATGGAAAACATGACAATATTGTTAATATCCTTGGGATTCATGAAAACATATGATATCGGTTGATCCAACCCCTTTCCACCACTTAAAAGCATACCATGTTGAAAACAGACATCCGTTGTACCTGGAACCATCCTTAAGTGTTTGAAGTTCTTGAGCGAGGGCAGCTCCGGTAGAAGTCAAAGGATCCATTCCAACCTCCCTTTTCACAATGTCCAACCCCTCCACCAAAGTATTGGTGGAATAGGCTTCGAACAGCAGTTCACAAGGCATTAGGCCAAAAGATTGCGGGGTTCACTTGGGTCATGAATAATTATGAATGAACCCGTTTAAGCACATATGTACCCATAAACTTAATATGTCTAAACATTGGTAATTCATGGTGGGCCCAAAATCCCAGACCAGAATTTCCGCCCTTTACCCGGAAATTTTCGCCCCTTAACTCTTACCCACATATGTCCGCCCCTGGTTTTTCTCGATTTTATTACAAAGTGAGTTATCATTCAAGTAAGTATGTGTGATGTTCATATGTGCATAAGTGATGTATCATGTATGAATAATTCATTTCCTTCTATGGATAACTCATGTCATTGTGTCATTGCATGTGAATAACCCATTTCCTTCTTCAAATATTTCTTGTATATTTACATAGATGAATAACTCATTTCCTTGTATGAACAACTCATTTCCTTGTATGAATAATTCCGTATATGAATGACTCATTTCCTTGTATGAAAAACTCCATATATCAACAACTCCTTCTCTTGTATGACTTTCACTAATGAGATTTGTGCAACAAAAAGACAAATCAAACCAGGGGTGAGAAGACAACCCTGATACTTCAGCGTTTGTTTTTGAGGTATAAGCTAAAATTTGGCAACTCTTGGAGATTATACATATAAAGTGTACAATATAATGTATATATATATACACATATATTATATACTATTATATATATATATTATATAAATAACATATATATATATATAATATTATATACGTATATAAATTATATTATATTAAATCATATCATATCAAACCATATTATATTATATTATATGTATATATATGTGGTAGAAAAATATAATATATAATATAATATATGTATATATTTAGTAATATATATAAAATAATATATAATATGTATATATTACAATAATAGTAGTAATAAAAATAATAATATATATATATATTATAATAATGATAATAATAATAATCGTAATAGTAATGATATGAATATGATATATATAATAATATATATAATAATAATATGATATATATAATAACATATTAATAATAATATATATAATAATATATATAATATAGATAATCTAAAATCATATATTGTTATATATATATATCAAATAAATAAATATATATAATATAAAATATATACTATAATATATATATAGTATATATATAGTTTATACACGTTAGATCTTCATACATATCATTACATATGAGGGTGTTCTTAAGATCAGTGACTCAGAAAATAATGAAACAACATGTTATCTTACATGTCACGGGCAACCATCGGTTTTGGGACACCCCAATTTTCCTAATTCCCATAACAAACTAAACCTTAAACCTTCTGATAACTAGGCCAGGATTTGTGGTGGTTTCATTGTCGGATGGGGTAATATAAACCCACAAACGCCCTGTACGCAATCTTCTGAAATCACCACGCCACAAGTATTGGATACTCATCCCAAATCGGGGTTTCTTTACAAAACAACTTCAAAAAAGTCAAGCAAGTGGTCACTTCTGAGAACAAATTGTAGCAACCCCAAAAAAGATAGAGAAAAACACATTTCCACTATTTTAAATTCAATTTTTACAAACAATGTTGTTCTTACATTGAGGTCTGCGAACATATATAGCAAAACAAAATGCGAGGTCACCCTTTGGGACATATATGTTACGTATCAATGTAGGGGATTCCCAAAATCAGGGACCAAGAAATTGTGAAAATTTGGTCACACTCCATGGGAAAACTAAGGAAAGCTACCTAGTCACGAGTTTAGGACCCCGACTATTATCTGGTAGTGACTTCCCCACATCGAAAAAAACATGGAAAATTGGAGGTACCCATGGTTTCCGTGGGTTTCCCACATCCACCAAGCCACAAGTTTGGGATAGCTGACATCCTCAAAGGCGTGCACTTCCACCCCCGGCAGCGCATCCGCCACCAGTTGGGCCAGGGGATCACCGCCGTTCTTCGGCTGCTGCCCGGTGGAACAGGAGTCCAGAAACACGGTGGAACGGGCTTCACCTATCGCGGGACGGAAGCCCCGAAATGGTGGGAAAATGCCAGATCCGGAGAAAAAAGTGATCAACATTTAAAGTTGTGATTTAGCCAATGACAGATTTAGATTTTACCAACAAAAATGGAGATAATATCAAACATGGTGATTTGACCAATGAAACCAAAAACATAGAAGTTAAACAAACACACAAAAAAGGGATCTATCCAACAAAGATGAGGGTGCACATAAAAAAAGGATTTGTGATAGGTATTCTGGTTTCACTAGGCTAACGGTTGGATTTATGTTCTCAATAAACCAACTTACAACTCGAGGGGCCCTTTCAAGGTCTTTCCAGCAGGAAAAATTGGTGTCAAAAAATGATAGAACATTAGAACATTGGTGGTTTCCTGCCAATGTTCCCTTCATCCAGTTCTAGGAGAATGTAAACTGGCCGTCGGTAGCGAACTTCTAGAGATTAAGTATGTTTCTACCCTCCGGTAATCAAATGTGGCAATGGAAAATCCCCGAATGAAATGGAGACTTTAATGGACTAATAAATCCATAAATTCTGTAAATGGTGGATTTTCAATTGCCAGGTCTGATTCCCGGATGGTAAATGGCCCCCAAAACCATGGGATCCAATCTTTTGAGAAACCAAGTGTAATTGAAATGTTCATCCACGAAATGGTCGCATATTTATTGCTCCATCCCCAGATGCTGCGATATTTGGGGGCAATGTTGTGTTGAATGCCCTTCCTCAATTTGCAAGTACCATGGAAATCGACGGAACATCATTTAAATCCTACAATCTACAGTATTGAACCTGGATTATTTGGAACAGAGTCACGAATAACAAGGTGTTGTTGGATGAAATCGATGGTGTCCCGAAAAATGACAAAGCATCATATCGGCTTTGGGCCATGCAGTCCTGAAATAAATCATGGGATCTTATGCCTAGGCACAAATTGAAACAACCCTGAGAAGATCTCAACCCAAAGCTGTGACATTCACCAAAAACACGGCCAATCTTAGATACCCTTCCAAAATGCAACGTTTTCGCTGGTTAGTATATATGGTCCCGTCCTCCGTCTCTCCATCCCCCCTCATCGGTTGGGGGGGGGGCCACTACCAGCCACAGGGGGGGAACGGGGAAGATCTCATATGGGTGCAGTACATGGAAGCATGCAAAAACGAAGACATAGGTATGAACATACAAGGCCACTACCGGCCACGGGGCGGAGGGGGAAGATCTCATATGGGGGCATATAAAAAAAACGTGTATATATATATATATATACATATGTATGTATATATTTATATACATGTGTATATTTTAATATAATATACATATGTATGTATAATATACACAACATATATATATCATATATATATATAAATTATATATGCCGTATATAAAGCAAATACTGTACGTACCTAACACTACTAAATATTGCATACAGAAAACCGGGCGCTAATACCTATATAATAGACCTAATACTACACACCTAATAGATACCTTGTATAACCCAATACATACCTAATGTACTACGCACTGCATGCCTATATATATACATATATATATATATACATACCTATATGCCTACATTGAATACAACAGTATGTAATTCCCAATACTATATACTATACACTCCTGATATGTGTTGCCTACCAACTTACAAAACTACCACCCTCCACCACCACAGCCATTACCACAAGGGAGGAGGGGGGTACACCACCCCCCACCACCACAGTCATTACCACAGGGCGGCAGGGGGGGTACCCACGAGGCAGGGAACAATTGGGATAATGCGGCTTACAGCTTGCAGAATGTATTTCAAAAGGAAAGGAACTTAGATTTCGTTCACCTAGGAGTTTGTAGTTACAAAGCGTATCAACTAGCATGCGAGTTGTGTGCGTGTGTGTGTGTGTATCAGCGCACGGAGAACATGCATTCCAGCTACAGTGGCATTGTCTTGCAAAGGTTGCGTACGCGCGATCATCTTGCTTTTTCAAGCCCCTTGCTTTTCTTGAGGACAGGAATTGAATCACCCAAATGAGAACAAATTGGGCCCCAGCAACTCAACTGGTGAACACAGTGCGCTTGAGACTTTTCTGGGTTACGCATTTGCATCATTTTTGTTCATCGCAACACGTGCCTCTTGCTAAGCAGACGCTGGCCGCTAGTGTTCTAAGTTGACCCGCGCATTGCGTGCGCTAAGCTAGCTCCAACAACTGCCACGAACCTGTATCGAATCAAGTACACCCTGCCCGAAGCCCATGCCAGGCGTTTTCCAACACATGAGCTGGCAGGCTAGAGTTGGAAGATTGTGTGATGAAGACGAGGAAGCCCATTCGAGCCTGTTGTTTGTTTCGTGGTCAAAGCTGTTTTGCTCAGGAACTTAATAGGCGTGCTTGGGACTGGCTCACTGACAACATTTGCACATGAGGCGACATGCCTTTGCTTTGCTTTGAGCCAAAGCAGAAGCCAAGCCAGACTCAAATCTTGCTTCTTCTGCTATGGCATGAAATTTGCAAGTCTGATCAAATGTTCATCGCCACCGAGGGACACTGAAGTTTTTAGGGGTAAAGTCAATCCAAGTGAAGGGCAGATTCATTTCAAATGATATCACATATCTCGCTCTTAGCCTGTGAGTGCACCTTAGCCTTAGTCCTGAATATTGATGAATTCGTTCAGATGGCATGTTTGGCTCTTACCGGCCTGTCTTGCATGCTTTTAAATCATGCACCCGACTCCTGAACATAGAAGGCTCCACTCCAGCGCCAAGCGGAAAATCAAAGGACGCAATGCAAGGCAGCTTTTGAGTTCAAATTGTGCACATTAATGCCAACACTTATGTACACCTGCCCCTAGGCACACGTGAAAGTGAGAATGGCGTGCGAAGCATTTTGGCAGCAAGCTTTTGTAAATTAGTGGCTGGGCGCTTGGCTATGATTTTTTCACTTTGTGAGATGCAGCCCGTCGCTGCTACTCTATGGGCAAGCTAGCTTTGGCTTTGCCTTTGCACGCACACCCTGCCCAGCCGTCCGTCGTCCATAGGCCTGTGCCTATGTGCTTGCTAACACATGACTGGACGACATCTGTCTTGCACCAGGTGAGTACAGAGACGTGTTGTGCGCAATCAGTTTCGACAAAACAAGAATGTTTAACTTGAGGGAAGGTGTGCTCTTGTGAAGGCTCTGCGTTTGACGAAACCTGTTGTTGATCTCTGCGTGCAGGCTTTCATTGGAAGTTGTCCCAGTTGGCAGAAGCAAATTGTCCGCTTTTGAAAGCCTAGACCTGACACGCAAATTGTTGAAGAGCCATCCAAGGCGGTCCGGCTTTGTCGCTTTCCCAAGCAATCCAAAATCTTTCGGGCCTTTGACTGGGCCATGGATCCATCCATAACCTGACTCCTCAGAACGCGCTCGCGAGCTGACAATTGTCCATCTTCCGCGCCAGTGAAGAACGCACCCCAAGTTGCAGGTGGTGGCATAGATTTGCTATGGCCGAATTCGGCTAAGCATGTGCAGAGTGTGGCAGATCCTGCTGTCCTTTTGCGTGCGGATGCAGATTCAGAATGCATGGCCAAACGGACAAGATCTAAGGACATGCCAACCAGATTCGGCAGTGTTTCCTTAAGTTCCTCCAGCAGCTTCATACTCGGGGCATCTGTGGCCAAATACTCGATCTGATGCAAGTCTGAGGCACATTGTTCTCCAGGCCCCTCCTTAGGTCAGCAGCACCCTCTCCGCCCTCTCCTGGCGCAACAAACATTGCGACAACTGTGCCTGCTTTGCCACGAACAGTGATAACCCTCCGAATGCTTTCGTCATGCTTGAAGCAACATTTTGCCGTGATTCTTTGCTCATGTTGAAAGGTAGCTGCCCCATGATGCTAAGACATAAACGAAAAGTGCTATCAATAGAGATCGCAGTGAACTCCCCGTGCGACACGCACTCTGCTAGGATTGGGTTGCGAAGTTCAATGGCTTTGTCTGACATGAACAAATCCTCAATCAGCGGCCACCCGCGAGAAGTGTGGGATGGCAACAGGTTGACCAAGGCAGAGCCGGCCCTAACTGCGTCCAGCATGACGCTTTTTACCTAGCAGGACAAAAAAGGATTGCAGTTGCAGCAGTCAAAAAGCAAGAGAAAGGAAGACCCACACCCAGCATTCATTAACAACAGACGACTTCAAGTGGATCAAGCCTTGGCATGATGCAAGATCTCTTGCAAGGTTTGCTCAGCAAATTCCTTGGTGTAGTAGATGGTGCCAACCCAAGGAATGAAAAGGTCATGGCCAAAACTGCTTTCACTGACAAACCAAGGACCTGCAAGCGAGCGGGCTGTTTCTTGAGTCATTGTGCACACTTTGGTTCAAAGGGTGAAGTTTCATAAATTTCACCGTCCACTGGCATATTCCATGTGTTTGAGAATGGGGCCCCGCCGGCCCCGCAAAAAAAGAAAAAAAACTATAACCTACCACTGACAAAAGCACGGTAGCTCCACAATCAAGCACAAGCCGGATGATCTTGTCGATGGAATTCAAAGATGAAGGCAGAGGGGGCTGAACTTGGTCTCGCAACAAAGTGGAGCTTCGATGCAGATAGTTGCCACGACGAGTCCCAGAGATCATGTCGGAGTCATGAAGCGATAGAATACATTTCACTTCATTTGTGCCCGAGCAACAAATTGATTTTCTCCAAACCACTGTGAACCGTATTATACCTATTATTCCCTCGTACGGGGTACCCACCCCATGTGGGGGAGGCGGGGTGGTAGGGCCTGCAGCGTGTATATATATATACATACATACATATATATATATTGTATTATATATTGTATTATATATAATTATTATTATACATATTATATATATATTATAATATATATATATATATATATTATCATAAACATTAAAATATATATACATTATATTATCATATATATCACACATTATATATATTATAGATTATATGTAAATATATATTATATTATATTATATCATATAATATTTTTCAAATCATAGTAAATTATATTATATACTATATTAAATATGTTCATGAATATTATATATATATTATTATAGTTGTATTACATTGTATATATATATATCATAATACATATATCATATACATTATACATA
>Ga0126342_10015527_pt1 | contig 13345 bp, 10 predicted proteins | sample Cyp1metagenome_FD_92528 | JGI IMG/M metagenome (GOLD analysis project Ga0126342, IMG submission 92528) | Coral microbial communities from Lord Howe Island, Old Settlement Bay, Australia - Cyphastrea 1 metagenome | ecosystem: Host-associated > Invertebrates > Cnidaria > Coral ...
ATTATTATCATTATTATTATTATCATTATTATCATTATTATCATTATTATCATTATTATTATTATCATTATGATCATTATTATCATTATTATTATTATCATTATTATTATATACACATATACACATATACACATATACACATATACATTTATTATTATTATTATCATTATTATCATTATTATCATTATTATCATTATCATTATTATCATTATGATCATTATTATCATTATTATCATTATTATCATTATTATCATTATTATCATTATTATCATTATTATTATCATTATGATCATTATTATCATTATTATCATTATTATCATTATTATCATTATTATCATTATTATTATTATCATTATGATCATTATTATCATTATTATCATTATTATCATTATTATCATTATTATCATTATTATCATTATTATTATTATCATTATGATCATTATTATCATTATTATTATTATCATTATTATCAGTATTATTATATACACATATACACATATACACATATACACATATACACATATACACATATACACATATACACATATACACATATACACATATACACATATACATTTCTTATTATTATTACATATACATATACATATACATCTACATCTACATCTACATCTACATCTACATCTACATCTACATCTACACATACATACATACATACGTACATACATACATTACATTACATAACATAACATAACATAACATAACATAGCATAGCATAGCATAACATAACATTACATTACATATATATATATATATATATATATACATACATATACATGTATATATATATATTACATAGTTATAGACATATACATATACATGTACATGTACGTGTACATTTACATTTGCATACACATATACATATGTATACAATCAACAAAATGATGCAAGGCAACAATGATCAATTCTAGGGAACAAAAAATGTTGTGGAAGTTTGAATATAGGGGTGTCCTGTAGACGGGGATTTCATGATGGAAATTGGGGATGGAACCCACAATAGCGTTGTGATGTAACCCATATACGTAACTCATAAAGATAGGGATTTAACTATTTCACCCATTAATTGTCCATCAATATATCTGGCCTTTGTCCATACTTTCAGGATGGGCCGCAAACATTGCCAGTTTGGTGGGAGATGTGATCATCATCAATTTGAAGATACCCTCTTTTCAGACAAACCCAGATGACAAGGGGAAGAAGATATAACCTTAAGGAATCAAGGAAAAAATGGAAAAAGTTGAATGACATGGAGATGTCACAAATAAAAAAAGTGGAATTAATGCTGCATACCAAAAGGTACAAAAGGTATTCCCCTTCCTGTGCTGGTTCAATTCCCCTGCGTTCAACATATCTATCCAGCTAGGCCGCGTGTAGCTCATGACTGAGCTCTTGCCTGCCATCAAGAGCAAGTGAGGGTTCACATTTTGATATCAAATTGAAGCTCCTGGGGCCCAAAGATATATATATATATGTATGGATAAATTACAACAACTCACTAACGCAAAAGACGGCTATTTTGGGATAGTTACCCTTACTAACCAGCATTCCAATGACGTCACAGAGAGGTCGTTAAAATTTCTCCAAACACACATATATATATACATACTGTATATATATACACACATATACACTGTGTACATATATATATATATGTATATATATATAGAGAGAGAGAGAGACATATAAACAGTGCATACATGATATCTATGCGCACATGGCCCCCCCTTCTCATTGCTACCATTCTACCCACTTGTCTCGTCATTTTGAGGTCCTGCAGTCTCCAGCTTGGAGGTACTTAACCTTGATCTTGACCCATACCTAAAGTGGGTCCAAAAAAACACAAGGACCCAAATCTCCTCCAAAATATGCGGATGAATCAAACTATCTACGAAATACCATATTTGGGGAGCATGAACATCCATAAACACCAGCAATCTTGCTGTTCACCTAGAAGAACCATGGGTTTTGATCCAGAACCAGATGAATTTCCAGCCGCCGATCTCACCTGTCAAGCCGATGTTGGTCTCCTCGTCCTCCTGGGATGTGCAAATATGTCCATTGCCAGGTTAGATTACCGGGATTACCAATGGTTACCCACTTTACAAATTTCATGACTTCTTTGGGCAGCCCTGGAAACTTGGTTGCAGACATTGACATCCATCAACGGACTCCATCTTGCCATCCTCTTATACTGAAAATGGTTCATCAAACAATCCAGATTCGTTGGGACTTTGGGCTGGCGAATGCGTCACAAAAGTTGCAGTTATCACCATGCAGGTAGAGGATCAAACCTGGGACCCCGGAAAAAAGGAAAAGAGAAAAGTGATTCGATTGTAATTGGTAGTGTATTTCTGTGCTGTCAAAATTGGAGGATCCAATTCTTGGTCTATGCAAAATGGAGTCCGTATGGAGTGCCCTAAAGAATTGCCCCAGATTCATCTATGTACATAGTGACTCGACCAGCTTGACCGAAAAACCTGGAAATGTCTCAGATCAGGAACACCACCAACTATTTCTGCTACTCCACTTCTTGGGCCAGTAGGATAAGTAGGATTTAGGATGGGATCTATCTATAGTCCGATGGGGGTATACACAAACTTATATCCCATCAATCTCTATTTATGATGGGATAAATGTGTACTTAAATAACTATATATATATATGCCTACCTATGATTTATGATGGGGTTATCACCAAACAAACATCACTTGGTGAGGGGCTATCCCCCTGTGCCTTCCCCCGTGCCGTGCGCTTGACACGGTTGACATCCTCCAAAGGCGCCAAGGTCCACAACAGCACATCGTCCAAACCATCGCACCTCAGAATGGGGATCTCATGGTAATACCTACCGGACCTACCCTCTTTTCTAATCAAACGTCGCAATAAAAAATCCCCTAAAGATAGAGATAATAGAGGCTAAAAGTGCCACGAAAGCTTCTTAGGGGATTTTCCATTGCGGGAACATCATCGAACTATTGGTGGATTTTCAAGCCATGGAGCTGATTACCGGGTAGTGAAAATGGAGCACCCATGCAGCCGTGGCATCTGTATAAAATGCTAAACAGAGATCTTATACCCTTTTTTCTGGTTCCAGACACTGAAGAGTGCAAAGAAAATCGTGGAAATGCCATCATCCACGAGATCATTTTCTATGAAGACTGGCTTTTTCCTCCCCAAAAACCTTGAAGTGCCGGAAGATGCCGGAAGCTTGGGCCGCCCATTTCGCCATGGCCCCAACCTCCAAGTATCTTCAAAGAAGCTTCGGATCTCAAGGCCTGGCCACCGATGGCCACCGACAACCGGACAGCGCTCCCCAAACGCGCTCCACGACCCGCCTCCCATGCCGGGCACTTTGCTGTCAGCCTTGTCCCGTTTGTAGCCTGCTGCTAAGATGTACACCTCAAAGGTCTTAGAACCTGCGCAGTTTGGGACATTTTGGTAGAAATCTGAGATGAAATTTGGGGAGCCGGATGATCCGGGATCCTTTATTCATGAAAAACCTGTAATTTGAAGTTCATGCCACCCCTTATTTCGGTGCGTAAATCTTACCATGTTGAGCATTGTTTGGGGGTGATCTGCGCCAAGTTTTTGCAGCTGCGCCAGCTCACAGAATCAGGGCTTGGAGGAGATGACCCATGGTGACCCATGGTGACCCACAGCCTTCGGGGCTGAAGACATGAACACGCTGAAAGAGCTTTCGCAGCGAACCTCCAGGGCTGGCGTTGACAGGTGAATTTTTTCAGTGCCCACAGGTCAATGGTTGAATCTTGGACCCGAAACCACTGGGTTTACCCAGAAGGCAAAAGGGTTAAACCCCGATTGTCTTCCCTCAAACTAAGTCTGGGATTAGTAGTTCACAAGGCAGCTAGAAGGGCTGGGTTGGCCCACCAAATGCCATCATTTACAGTATATACCTTAAGTCGTTTTGAAGAATGGAGGGCCACCCGACCTTTTTTTTTCAACCATTCCGATTTCAGGACATCCATTTCACCCTGGATGGTTCATAGCAAACATCATTTGTTGGTCAACTCCTGGGAATGCATGGCTGCATGGCCTGCAATGAAGAAGAGCACTGGGTGCAAAGGGAGCCCAGGCCACACCATCACCAGACTTCCATCCTGGTTCCACTGGTTCCGTGGATCCCGCGCAGGATCTGGGTCACAACCCCCCTTGAGAACTAGGAGTGTTGTAACTGGGATTCCGGCTCAAGTTCTAGCCCTCAAGAGGATCCTTTAGGTAGTCAAAACCCAAGGAGTAATCACAAGGTTTTATCTTTGGTGGCCGTGACCATTTGGTCTCGGGGTACCCAAAGCCTTAACCGAGGACATTTCTTGGGATATGATGGCCACAGTGTTCGTGATGTCTTCCATGGTTCGTGTTCTTGGTTCTATACCCTGGCGTGCGTGCTCTATCCCCCATTTTTACACAAATGACCGCCGGTTTGATCCCAACTAAGCTTGACATAACTCAAGAGAAACCTTCCCCAATATTACCATGTGGTGAACCTTACCCTCTGGTACTTTGACATGGCTCCTTGGAGAATCCTCCACTATTCTAAATTGGGGGATGCCCCAGTAAGTGGCCGCTGCAAAATTGGGGAAAATGATGACAAAACCTGAGATCGTTGAGGCAGGCCATTGAGAGCCATACGCAATTACCTCAAATTGGGAACCCCCAAATCCCATTGTGGGTCACACACAAACCGCAACAAACTCAAATGTTACAGTCCCCCCCATCTAAAAAAAAACTTAAATCCCGAATGATATCGCGCAAAATACATCCTATTATCATCCAAGTTATGGTAAATCCCTGCAGTGTTCTCAGTGCCATCATACACCATCTCGATTGTATCCCCCATTGTGGGTTTAGTTTCAGACCCATTTATCAAATGTTAGCTAAATTAAATCCCATCATACTGTATCCCATGATTGATATATCCCATTATGTATATATACATATATATATATATATCATTATGCATAATCCCATTATCGCCCACTATATTTCTATATCCAGTCATATCCAGTCATATCCCACTTATAGATATCTCTACAGTATATATATATATATATATTATATATATATATATCCAATATTATCCAATTATCCCAGTCAACTTGTTTGTATTTCCTTTTTTTTCATCCCTGCCACAGTATATACCTACCATATCCATTGACTCATCCCATGAACATCCATGAATCAATGCGACACAAAATCATAGAGTGGAAAACCATGGAAAACCCAATAAAAATGATGGAAATGATGGCATCCATCAAGATCCAAAAAGAAATCTCTCCAAAAAAACCGAAAAAACACATGACCCATCCCGGTCCAGCGGTCCAGCGCACCTTGGCCAGCCGTCCCAGCGTGATCGCCAGGCAGTTCTTGATGGCCCGCAGGCGACGTCTCACCCGATGCGCCCGGGTGAGGCCCACCACACCGTAGCCTGACCCCAGAGGCTTCACCGAAAATCCGCAGAGTTTCCTCGAAATTGGTGGCTTTTAACCAGAAACGATCGTTTAAGATGGTTCAACGAATCAAGCTGTGTGGATTCAGAAATGTTGGTCTTAGCAACGACTGTTTTTTTTCACCAAAATGCTGGGGAGTATGTATTCTGTATTCAAAAAAGGGTTGGCAACGGAAAAGTGGGATCTCAAACAATAGAAGAAGCTGGAAAGCGGCATTACTAGGCCATGGGACCCTTCTGGCACTGCGTATGGCTGAAAAATATCTCCAAATTTGGAAGGTTTCAGATACAAAGACTCCGTGTTTGGGCCCACACCATTTTTGTTGGAAGAATCAACATGCTGGTTAAACCATATTCTTGCTGGTTGAATGCTTTCAAGCATTCAAACTCATCGTGATTCTTCAAGCACCCCAGTACACCCCAAGCCTGCCACAGTGGAGGGAGGCACTGGCGGCAGCTCGGCATTCTCTTGTACAACGGTGTCCTGCAGGCAGATAGCCAGATGGATAGGATAGGATAGGTAAGGTAAGGCCACTCCACATTTAAGGATGTACTGCTGTAGTGATGTGCCACGCAGCCCATATGTATGTATAGATACAATAAGTATTGTATTATATTATATTATATTATACTATATATAATTATATTATATCATATTGTATCATATTATGTCATGTTATATTATGTTATATTATATTATATTATATGAATATTAATACTAATTTAATATTAATATTGATGTTAATATTAATATTAATATTAATATTAATATAATATAATGTCATATCAATATCACTATTAATATTAATATTATATTATATCATATCATATTAATTTTAATTTTAATTGTATATTATATTATATCATATTATATCATATTATATCATATTATATCATATTATATCATATTATCTCATATCGTATCATATTATATCATAATATATCATATCATATCATATCATATCATATTGTATCATATCATATTATATTGTATCACATTATACTATATTATATTATATTATATTGTATTATATTTCATTTAATTTTATTCTATATTATATTATATTATATTATATTATATTATATTGTATTATATTATATTATTTTGTATTATATTATACTACACTACATTATATTATATTATATTATATTATATTAATGTGTTTACACATACACATGAATAAACTCCTTCTTAAAAATACCTCACATCTGGCTTTGTCTACCATTTGAATGGAGTGAAATCACCAAAATATCGCAGGGCCAATCAGTGTAAGAAGGATTCATTGCAATGCGATGCAAAAGGGGGCATCGGCTCTGAGACTCTGAGCGTTTGAAAAACATTCAAAGCAACCAATGTGCTCGTTAATCTGGAAAATTTCTTGCCAGTATTGGTGTCGCTAAAAGTCGCCATGTTCAGGATTTCTTCTAAATGCAGGTAACTATGGTATGGGTCAAGAGACCGAGGCCCCCATGACAATCCAAAAAAATGAAGAGACTAATCTGGAATTCACCAAGTTTGAGATGTTGAATTTGGACCCAGGCCCACATCTGCACGTGGGACCTTCTAAACTGCCTCGAGTCATATTGAGGTCACCATGGCTGCGAAAATTGAAAAATACCCTCAGAATTCCTAGTACCAAACCCAGATGGGCTTGTCTGAAAATAGTGTACCCTAAACCCAATGGTTAATCATCATTATCCCTATGAAAAATGGCAATTGGAGGTATACTGTCCTTCTTTTTCTTCTTCCCTGCAGCCTTCTTGGCCTCGGCCTCGGCTGCCTCCTGTTCCTGCCTGTGCCAGTGTGGACCTATGCGCCTATGCGCACTGGTTCTTTGTTATCGTTATCCAAGTCTTTCTCAAATGGGGCGTAGTCTTCGGAGGTTTCCATGCAGAATGCAATCCCGGCGAATGGTAAGGCGTCCCTTCTTCTTGCGAGTATGGGTGACTCCCCTCCAGTGGCCAAAGGATGACCAAGCGGGACCTCAACTGACAGTTAACCATTTGTCATGTGGGTTTGTCATGATTTGTCAACTTTCTGATTGGCGCGGGAAGCATGATTTGATCCAGGAAAGGGTCTTCACATCCCTCAGGTGTCACCGGTGTCACCACACTTTCCAGTGCTTTCCAGATCTGTTGAGGAAAGGTGGGCACTCTGGGGATTCAGGTCCTTGGTCTCAATGCTTTCAGCGTCCCGCCCCCGTCTGCACCCTGCACCTTTCTTTCAGCTTTTCTTCGTAGTCATCATCGTAAGGGTCCAACAGGCTGGAATCCTCACAATGGCTCAAAACAACCCATTCAAAAGTGGCTTAGATCGGATGTCTGGGCTTTAAAAAAGTGGGATTCAATTTTTCTCACCCACTTGCATTGTACCCAAGTTTTTTCCTCAAAGGTTGTGGGAAGCTGAGATTTTTTGCAGAGCCAAGCCCAGCTAGAAAAATCCTGCAATTTCTCCAGCCTCGTTGACGTTGAAGAGAACATTGACCTGATCGATTAGTGTAGTGGGGATCATGCAATATCCCCCCATGAAAATAATCCTTGCAGACCCCACTTCAGTAGCGGGATACAAGACTCAACTTCCCAATCGCTGTACAATGCGAGGTTTGTTTGCAGAGAGGCATGACTTGGACTTGGGATATTAGGATAAAAATGGATGAAATATGATCAACTATATATATATAATTATGTATATATGCATATTATATATATATATAATTATGTATAGAACCGTCAGATAATTGCCTTTTCTGAGTACATACAGCTTTCCGTTGCCACCAAGGGGCGAAGGCCAAGGGGAAGGTGGGTGGACTGGGCACCAACCCCCCCGTCTCCCCGAGCAGTTCGTCAATCTGGAACTGATCCTGGCACAATGGCAATGTTAGGACACGTTGAGTATAGGGAGTTGTTTTGGAGCTGGCCCCTCAACTCCCTCAACCTCACTTCCGGTCATTGGCGCTTGAGTCGCTTGAGTCCTGAATTCCGGTACCTTGTACCCATTGAGGGTCCCCACATCGAAGCGCCCCGACCAAATACCAACAATTGTCGGCTTGCTGGTCCTTTGCTTCTGCAGGATCCAGCTGAACAAACTGAAGCAGGTCCTGTGGAAAGGTGAAGCTGGGTGAGGTCTTGGCACGAGTCTTAGCGAAGCTGTGAGGAAAAGAAGGGTGCCTCCTTCTGGTTCTCATCATCGTCGTCGTCGTGGCCGTCATCATCGTCATCATCGTCGTCATCATCGTCCTTGTCCTCCTCATCATCATCATCATCATCCTCATCCTCATCCTCATCCTCATCATCCTCATCCTCATCATCATCATCATCATCATCCTCATCCTCATCATCATCATCATCATCATCATCCTCATCCTCATCATCCTCATCCTCATCCTCATCCTCATCATCATCATCATCATCATCATCATCCTCGTCGTCGTCCTCATCCTCATCATCATCATCATCATCATCATCATCATCATCCTCGTCGTCGTCGTCCTCGTCCTCGTCCTCATCCTCATCATCATCATCACCATCATCATCATCATCATCATCCTCATCCTCATCATCCTCATCCTCATCCTCATCCTCATCATCATCATCATCATCATCCTCATACTCATCCTCATCCTCATCATCCTCATCCTCATCATCATCATCATCATCATCATCCTCATCCTCATCCTCATCATCCTCATCCTCATCCTCATCCTCATCATCATCATCATCATCATCCTCGTCGTCGTCGTCCTCGTCCTCGTGCTCATCCTCATCATCATCATCATCATCATCATCATCATCATCCTCGTCGTCGTCGTCCTCGTCCTCGTCCTCGTCATCGTCATCGTCATCATCATCATCATCCTCATCATCATCATCGTCGTCGTCGTCGTCGTTGTCGTCGTCATCATCATCGTCATCGTCATCATGGTCAAACTCAGTAACACTCATAGACTGAGACTTCTTGACATCGCGCAGAAGTCGACTGCGTTTGCAAGTTGTCCTTCCAACCATCTCCTCTTAAACAGGCTTTGGTACATCAGATTCTCGGGTTCAAGAGAATCAAACTGCAAGTTTGTGGGGGCCGCAACCAAAAATACATCCACCACTCGCGATTTGTGGCAAGTCATTATGGTGATTCATTCTCCCAAAAAAATCTTTAAAAAAAAACGTGGCTCACTGTTTTGAGACCTTACACTCCTTGAAACAACTGTTTGGAAGTCGAAAATGCCATGCCAGGAATTCAATGTTCTCACTGAGAATGAACTCGTTTCCTTTTGAAAAGAATTGATTCATAAAGCAAATATATATATATCCAACTTTTGGGCTGGCTCTGGCCATGCCAGTTCCCCCATTCCCAGCCTCGTTCCCTGGAGGTGGCTTCATCGGCCCCACGCAGATGCCGGACCATCCCAGCTTAGTGAGGAAGTCCGCCAGCACAGGCGTCATTGGCGCAGTGCCCATGTGGAGAAAGGCCTGGGAGATCGGAGGCCCTGCCACGGAGTGCAGTTTGACAATTGGGGTCTGCAAAACTGGCTGCAAACCCCATGGCATCCCATGGGTCCCATGGTTTATCATCGTTTGAAATGGTCATAACTTGGGATCGACCCCGTTTTTGGATCAACCCCATTTGACAAGGCCAAGAGACACAGCTTTGCTTCCGCTTCTTGGGACGCTGCAGCAGCGGTCGCCAGCTGGGTTCGTTTTGGGCGAAGAGGTTGCTGTGCACCGTCTTAGATGGGAGGTGCCGGGGTGAAAATGTAAGGATTTCTTAGATTTTCCACCAAGAATCGCCCAAACCATGGAGATGTTAGTTGGATCAAAAAACATAGGGAGAAGAAAGGCCATCTCAACCCCGCAGCGATCAACGAGCCCTTCTTGATTTCAGGTCCATTTCTTCAGGTGATCACCCCTTTGGAGAACCCCCAGAGATCCAGCGACGAGTCACGGAATCGTCCTGGTGGACGTGGAGCAAAGGAATCTGCTGAAAGCGCTGCCAGTTCTCCGCGTCCATACGCCTTGAAAGTTTGATGGCTGATGGTTAAACAAACACCAGAATTGGTTCATCTTTTTTGTCGATTCCCAAAAATTGAATGATTGATCTATAGCTAAAGAATGCTAAACAAGGATTTGGACTGGAAGGTCAAAAGAAAGGGCCAAGTTTCAAGAGGCTTTGATGGGTTCAGCCCAAAATGGTCCACCAACGAATGGTCCATTGACCCCAAGTTCAGAACCAGAAAAACTCAGACTCTCAACCCCAACAAAAGTGCTGACGCTAACACTCATACTTAGCATGTAAGTGGATATTAAGTGGATAACTTGTATATCAGTCTGGTGAACAAGTCCCTGATTGCTCTGTGTTCACCATCGAGGTGGATTCAAGCTGGGCTAGTAGCGACTTGCTGACCTTGTTCATTGATAGTCAGCATGTTGCGGAGGGGCACGCCATGTTCATTGTTCAAACTAGGTGTCAACCCAGTTCATTGGTGATGGTCCCAAAAATACTTATAATTCACACTATCAACACTACACCCCATGAGAGACTGGGGTTTACAGTGATGGTGGGCTGACACTCACGAACCGTCACTAACCAATGATTACCTGTCATCTCACATTAGTTTCACCCAGTAATATCATGTGACATCCACAGTTATATAGCAGCTACGTACTAGTACCCTAGTGGCAGTTGATTGAACAAAATTCACAACTGTCCAATTGTCCAACCAGTTTGCACTTCCAAAAGTAATAAAGAACAGTTCAATACTTAAATGCCCCTTTTTTGTTGTTTGAATCACTGAAAAACATGTTTTTTTTACTCCTCCTCTAGGAATCCCCGGCCTGGCAGCTTGAAGAATGGCTTCCATCATCACTTCCACCCCAGGACTCTTCTGGATCATGGCATCATAGGCGTCCTAGGGCTGGAGTTTTCCGCCCCGTGACGACTGGGGGTACCCCGGGTACCATCATCCAGTCGTGACCACCATGGTGACGACTGAGGATCCCTGACAAGAGAAAAGCCCATATGAATGAAGACAATGGAGATGATCATGCTGATGATAAAATGATGATCGTCATGATGTCTCACACGGGGGACACGGTGAAACCAAAGGTTTGGTTTACCTGATTTGAAACAACCAGTGAAGCGGAACTGCATAATAGGGGGCCGTCACCCAAATCTACGGGTCAATGGTCATCTTCCCCATTAATCGCCATCAATTGTGGAAACATCCCCGTTTTCAGACAAACCTGTCAGGATGGAGGAAAATCTACGAGCCATGGTTTTTACCCCAGACGGTTAAACGAGATTAAACCCTACAAAAATCTGCATGATTTTCCCCATGGCCTCGATTTTTTTCAATATAATATTGTATAATATATATATATATATACATATATATATATATGTATGTATATATATATGTGTGTGTGTGTCTGTGTGTGTGGATTCCCTAGATCTCCGTAGAAATCCCCCAGATCCCTATCCCGTCCCGTGCCCGGCGCCGGAGCGTTGCCTGCACCATGGAGGGCGCATCAAAGGCCGCGTCGGGTAAACCCAGGGGCGTACCGGAAGCCTCGATGCGCTCGGCCACGCGCTGCCTGGCGGATTGACTTGCTCTGTTTGAAGTATCTTTACAATAGACGCAAACATGTATTATGTATATGTAAGGTATATGTATATGATATCATATGTATATGTACATGTATATGTATCTGTATACGTATATGTATATGTATGTGTATATGTATATGTATATCTATATGTATATGTATATGTGTATGTGTATGATATATGTATATGTTCTATTGGAAAGGACTGTTGTGAGCGGTGAGTTTCAAGCTTTTGGGGTAGACATTCAATGAAGAAACTCACACTCACAACAGTTCGTTCTCAATGTAGCCTATCCTATAGCACGTCTCTTCACAAAAGCATGTGTCTGGCACATCAACGCTCTGGTCTGTCACACTTCCACCAAGATTAATCATCCTGATTAGCAATGACTAATCCAAACCCCAAAACAAATGTTTCCACAACTACCTTGACCTCTGGACTAGTTGCCAAGTCTTTGTTTTGGATGGATGCATGCATGCATGGCATGCATCTATGTATCTATCTATGTCTCTATGTCTCTGTCTCTATGGCTTTATGTCTCTATGTATCTATGTCTTTATGTCTCTATGTCTTTATGTCTCTTTGTATGTGTGTCTCGATGTCTCTATGTATCTATGTCTCTATGTCTCTTTGCGTCTGTGTATCTCAGTCTCTATGTCTCTTTGTATCTATGTCTCTTCGTATCTATGTTTCTATGTGTCTATGTATCTATGCTTCTATGTCTCTATGTATCTATGTATTTTTGAGTCTATGTAAGTCTCACTGCAGCTGAGCGTGCTTGATCAAGCACTTTCATTCTCACACGTCGATTGATCAAATTAAACATGATAGATCAAGATAAACATGCCAAAGCAGCTCTCTGGTGCAAAGCACACCTTTTTAGAGCAGACTGCTCGTGGCATGGGGTGAGCAGTGGATCTGAATGGACGAGAAATGAAATCTCTGAGCAAAATTCAGACTCAGGCGAAGTAACTGTGCCACGCAACCCAGATCAAATAAGTGATCTGCAAATGAAAAAGATCATCAAACCAAAAAGCTCAAACACTAGTCTTTCGCAGACTATGTCTCAGCAAGGGTAAGAGATCAAAGCTGGCACAATCACAGGCCCCTTCCAAGAGCGTCCAGTCATACACACACAAGTGGGTGGAGCCAAGGATCCACCCACCCTGTCGAAACAGGGTGGGCGGGCAGGGTGTTTCGACCTGGAAGTGATCACTGCTTTGATCTTTGAGGCCAAAATGGCAAAGAGCATTCCTCAG
>Ga0126342_10015528_pt1 | contig 13344 bp, 13 predicted proteins | sample Cyp1metagenome_FD_92528 | JGI IMG/M metagenome (GOLD analysis project Ga0126342, IMG submission 92528) | Coral microbial communities from Lord Howe Island, Old Settlement Bay, Australia - Cyphastrea 1 metagenome | ecosystem: Host-associated > Invertebrates > Cnidaria > Coral ...
CAACCACCTGTCGGTCCATCAGTGGCTTCGCTCTGCCATCCGTGATTCACAACAACCAACCTCTCCTATAGGTTTCCTATTTCTGAAACTTCCGCCACCGCCTTGTGCGGTACTACTGGTACAACATGGGTTTGTCTGAAAATGGGGTACCCCAAATGCACTGATTAACCATCATTTTTGTGAATTGAATTGCTATTTTGGGGGTATAGCTCATTTTCAGCCGCACATATTAAAACCTCATGACTATACTATACCACCGTTCTTATTGGGTTGAGCCCCCATCCTGTTTCCATCCGTTGCCTATGACCCGGCGTTTTTCAGGCTGCCCCACTAGCGGCCGTTTCAAGAATCCCTTTGGTGGGAGCTTTGCTGCCTGGGAAGCGGACAGCCGTGGATGATGGCAGTTGATCGCTTAGACATGTATGTTGTATATATCTTTGTATACATGAATCATACACAAGTTTTTCTTGATTGCTGGTTGTTGATATACAAGTCATCTATAGAATTATATTCTCCAGGGTCAAGTCCAATTGTGACGCAGGGGCCCCAACGCTGTGCTGTCTGTATCAGTGGGTGGCTGTTCAGTTCCCAGCCGTGATGAATTGCCAAATGGGGTACATAGTTCACTCAAAACAGTGATGGGAGTTTCACCAAAATCAAGACTGTGTATGTATGCGTTATATATGTTTACCGGGTTCTTCAAAAAAAACAGCCATCCTCCTAGATGTTGTCAAATCACACCATCGTATAGAATCACGGCGAATCTCAAATCACAGCCATCCTATATCATGAACGCATTGGGACGTCCTGGCACACTGAAGCTTAAAACGCACAATGCAGATCAATGCCGGAAAAAAATCAATTAAACGATCCTCTCGGCCTCTAGTTGGGACCGGGCAATCATGAACTCGGCTTCTTCGAAGGGTTTAAAATATCAAACTGGGTGTCCACCTCAAGAAACAAAAGTACAAGAAGTGCCTTGCATCGAAAAGAATTGCAAATTCTCACAGAGGCTCAGGATCAAGCTTCGCATCAATTTCTCATTGCCAATGCATAAAATGGGTAGCTGGCCGCCGCTCATCTTAGGAATCGTTGCACTGGTCACTTTGAACACAACAGCTGCTGAAGTGACATCTAGAAACTCAAACGCCGTCTGAAAGACAAAAGACAAGCACCATCTATCTGAACAATTGGAAAGCAAGTATGTTGTATTTCGTTGTCCTGGAAAAGACATGATGACAATGGTCTAGACAGGCAAGTAGGTGTCACTGATACGAGGTACGAGCCTGTGTGTAGCATGTAGTAGGTCGTGTGCTCATACAATATGCTGTACACGGCCTTGGTGTTGGAGCTACCTCAAAGGAGTGCTGATGCTGGATGTGTATGCCAGCTCTCATGTCATGTCAATTGCAAAGCGCCTTGGAGAAAGCAGTCAGAGGTCGCGTGCGGTAGCCATATTCCGTGCAGGGTTTTGATCCGCCCAGCACCATGGCAACGTAATGCAAGGCAGGCAATCTCGATGCGATTGGCAATTCAATAGTGTAGCAGCCAACAAAAAAAACGAATGTGGGCAGTGATAAGTGACGAATTTTATCTAGGTAGACTAGAAGCGAAGCAGTCAAGTGCTTAGGTGTTAACATGACTCGGCTAAAAAAGGGATGGCTTGCCAGATGCTACCAATGAGATGTTGTGACCTGTATGCCAGTAACCAAGCATAATGCTGTTCAGTCATAATTTGTCAACTGTGCCAAGCATGTTTTGCGTAGGGATAGCTGTTTGAGCCTACAATCCTGCACAGTCATTCACTGCAGAAAGTGTCCTTACGAAGACAGTATTTGCCGATGCGCTTGCCTGGAAGATAACTTGGAACGCTGATCTCGAAACCATTCAGCTTGAAGACCTGCATGACAGCTGCATTATCTTCTACGAATTCATTGAGGACTGCATCGAAAGAATTGTGTGATAGCAGTATGGCAAGAGGTGTTATTGATAGATTCCCACGACTGCGTTCCTGCTCAGCAGTACCTGGAACACTGTGTTTTTTCTTCCGCAGCGTGACAAGTGCGACGAGTATGGTGCTATCAGCATCGCACAGCTGCCGAAAGGTGAAATACTCGCTCAATACACTCGTTGCCTGCGCAGAAACTGAAAGAAGACTGCATCTTTGCTGCACATTATTAGACTACAGGGAATGTATAGCAATTTTTTCGGCTGCATTTCGGGAACACTATGGGATTGCGTCGAGTGCACATGGGCCAAGAAAATTTTGCCGGTGGCCAACCCTCGATAGCGCACACTCAATCTATTGATCTATCTGTCTATCTATCTAACTATCTATTTATCCAATCATCGAATTATCTAATCTATCTAATCTATCTTTCTTTCTTTCTATCTATCTACCTATCTATCTATCTATCTCCCTATCTCTCTATCTATCTATCTATCTGTCTTTCTATCTATCTATCTATCTATCTATCTGCCTATCCATCTATCTATCTATCTATCTATCTGCCTATCCATCTATCTATCTATCTATCTATCTATCCATCTATCTAATCCATCTATCTATCTATCTATCCATCCATCCATCTATCTATCTATCTATCCATCCATCCATCTATCTATCGATCCATCTTTCCATCTATCTATCTATCTTTCTATCTATCTATCTATTTATTTATCTATCTATCTATCTATCTATTTATCTATCTAGCTATCTATCTATCTATCTATCTATCGATCTATCGATCTATCGATCTATCGATCTATCTATCGACATATCGATCTATCGATCTATCGATCTATCGATCTATCTATCTATCTATCTACCTATCTACCTATCTACCTATCTACCTATCTACCTATCCACCTATCTATCTATCTATCTACCTATCTATCTATCTATCTATCTATCTATCTATCTAATCTATCTATCTATCTATCTATCTATCTAATCTAATCTATCTAATCTATCTAGTCTATCTAATCTATCTAACCTATCTAATCTATCTATCTATCTAATCTAATCTATCTAATCTATCTAATCAATCTAATCAAGTTATCTATCTATCTATCTATCCATCCATCCATCTATCTACGTATCTACCTTTTTATCTATCTGTCCAGTGTCTATCCAGTATCTGTCTGTCTGTCTGTCTATCTATCTATGTATCTATCTATCGACCCATCCATCCATCCTTCCATCCATCCGTCCATCCTTCCATCCATCTAGCCATTCATCTATCCATCCAGCCGTTCATCTATCCATCCATCCGCTCATCCGTTTAAAAGCCAAACGTGGACCAGATTCAAGATCTCTAATGAATCGACGAATGGTGTCATTCTCCAGGTGGCTTATACGCAGGTGTTTTCTTTTTCAGTGTCTGTTGTATTACTTTGAGTTTCAGTATGTTGTAAATCGAGTTCAAACAAAGAAGCTAAGTGAAACCTACTGCCAGCATTGCGGCTCTTGAGTCTTACACCTGGTGTTAGAAATCGATCCGTGAAGAGCAAGTGTTGATGATCGTTGTGCGCGCAGAAAGGCGAAGAAGACCGCATCTGTCCTGCACATGGTACGATTGGAACTGTTGCAAAGGCTGTCACATCAAGAGAAGCAATAGGCAATGTCTAGCAACTTTTCTGGCTCCATTTCGGGACCACTATAGGGTTCCGTCGACTGCACATGGGCAAAGGAAATTTTGCTGGTGGCCAATCCTCGATAGCGCACACTCAACCTATCGCTCCATTTATCTATCTATCTATCTATCTAGCTAGCTATCTATCTATCTATCTATGTATCTATCTAGTTATCTATCTATGTACCTATGTATCCGTTTATCTATCTATCTGTCTATCTATCCATCCATCCACTCATGCATTTAGAAGCCAAAGATGGACCAGAAGTTCGAGACCTCCTAGGAAGCGAATAACGGTGTTATCTATTCCAATGTACTTTGATTTGGTCAACCCAAAGTTTCCTTAAGGGTTTCACAATGTCTGGTCCTCAAACATCACCAAGCAAACATCACCAGAGCAATCCCGCCATGTGCAGCCGAGGCCTACAATGCATTTGTTATCCAAATGCACTTGCATCATTGCTGCACACATTCAGCATTCCACATTCTCAAAGCCTCTGAATTTGCAGATCTCCATCCCAATGCATTTGCCAAAAAAAACTACAAACATTGGAGTAACTAAAACCCAATGAGTACTGGCTGCATATGTAAGACTCCCACCCTAAACATCCCTAGTTTCAGACCAAGAGGCTCCGCAGCATGCACGGCTGCCACATTGGCAACATCAGTCACCGCACGCTGGGCTGGAACAGCCGGCGCCGCCCGGCGGCGCTTCACGGGTGACACCACAGGCGCGGCCATGACAGCAGCAGCGCTACCCTACCCTGCAGCTGGATGAAGTGAATCTGATCTGGAAAACGTTGAATCTCAGATGGTTGCAGAAGGGACATCTGAATGGATCCGATTCCAAATTATCATCCTCCGCTAGGTTAGAGTCTTAGAAAGGTAAAATCAATCCATTTTGAAGAATCCCAATTTTTTTCACATGTCTATGGGCCGACGCATGCCCCTCAACATGTGCAACTCACTATCTCATCTTCCCCTGGAAAACACAGTTTCACTTAAACACTTCACAGCCCCTGTGACTAAGAGGCCCCACCTTTCGTAGGTACAATGTTGCTTCTTTGTTTGTGGCTAGCAGCTTGGAAGATGAAAGTGTGTTTGGATTAGGGTTTTGGCACGTGCAAAAGGGAGTCTGTCCAAGCTTGTGGTTGCACATCCATAAGCAAAAAAAACCGGGCTCTTCAAAAAAACACAGCCATCCTCCTACTTGTTGCCAAATCACACCTGATCCCCCCGCACCCCTTGATCAATGTTGTTGCCCAATGCATGCCGGCATCCGAACGGAAATGGCTGTATTTTCCTATCCAAGCAAAGCGATGTAACAACATTGAATTGGGGGAAAGAGGGCATGCAAGTTTCTTCGCAATGACTGTGACAGGATGGCTGTTTTTTTTTTCTGAAGAACCCTGGTATGTGTGTGTATGCATATGTATTTATGTATATATATATATACATTTGTGTGTGCGCACACATGTTTCAAACGTATGTGTATGTGTATGTGCATGTGTATGTGTGTCTTTATGTGTATGTGTATGCATACATGGATACATATGTATGTATGTGTGTATATGTGTGATTGTAACATATGCATATATGTATATAGCATATACATGATATGATCGTAATGTATATACTGTACATAAGAAGTTGGCATAATGCATCCTCTTCAGGGACAGGGGTACTAAAAAAAACCGGGGCACTCATCGCAACATTCCAAAACATGCCTTGTCCTTCATTTTCATTCCAATCACTATCAAACTCAGGAGAGGAAAGCCAGATGCAAATGGACATAAAACATGCTGCGCAACCGCTCCCACAAGCATTTGTGTGGAAGAGTGTTTGGCAAATCGTGGTAGATTTGAGAAGGATGTTTGATGTTTCTTGGCGTGTTTGAAATGTTCTGCACTTCAGCGATACATCCAAATCACTATGGGACTGCTTTGTGTTCTTGTCCCATACCCATTGGCTCAATTCCCAGTTCTACCATGTTTATCAACGTTTGTCCATATGGAGGTTTCCTAAGGTGAAGGTACCCCCAAATCACCCAAGTCATGGATGATCATTTTAGTATTGAAACCCATGGTGACTTGGGGATCCTCCATTCTAAGAAACTCCCATATCTATTCCATCACCATTTTTGTGGCTGGTATGTTGATAACATTGGCTTGCCCATTTTATCATACATATATTATATATATATATATACATATATAAACCAACTATCAACCATGGTTATTATAATGGGGATATGATATAATGATTAGAAAAATCTCATACATTTGGAAGACTATATCTTTAGATAAGTATAGTACCTATAATACAAATGACTTAGATAAGTCTAATATGTTTGAAGCACATATCTGCAGGGTCCCGTGTCCCTCGGTGGCGCCTGCGTAACCACTTCGTGTGAACGCCTCGATGAAACGGGCGTCTTGGCGACATTCACAAACAAGAAATAGGGATGCTAAACTAACATAAACTAACCTGATAAGACACACATCACATATAATATATAGAGTCGAACTTGAGCGCGCAAATACATAAAAAGGACCAGTTGATAAGTGGATACGAGTTTTCAATTTATTCACTTTTGGAGCCAAAGGTTTTGCAACTGATGGTGGGTCAAAACCCAGTACTCTCAATTAGCATCCCAAACATCAACAGAGTCTTGGTTGGGTGACCAGCAACCCATTTTGGGATGGATGACCAGCTGGACATTTTGAACTTTATTTTCAATGGATTGATTCAACATTTACACGGGAAACATCGGGGTTTCCCATGGATTTTCTCCACATCTTCAGGAGATGTCCACATGTTCACTTCAAGCGATACTCAGGTTCTGGAGATTAGCCCTATTCTCTGCTGCTGGAGGAATATCCAATCATGAATTGTCATGAATATCATTGAATATCCATTATGAATTGGAAAACCATTTAATATCCTATAATATCCTTTAATATCCTATAATATCCTATAATCATGATACATAAATGATTGGATCCATTATGATTGTACAAGGTGGCCCCCTAAATAGCAAAGTTGGATTCTAACACCAGCAACTAGGGTTTATGGTCATTTAACTACGTATAGTTACTGTACCGTTACTATAGCGTTTATAAACCAACTAGTAACTTGGGGGCGTCACCTGCTACTAATGATTCTTCCATTATAGGTTTTTTTTTTTAAAAAAAAAGTAATATCCCCATTCATGTTCAATGAATATTCCATGAGCATCCCGGTTGGTTAATCAATGTGGGCTTTCTAGACCAACATGGCCATCACTTGTGGGCCATCCATGGCCATACCAATCCCCAATGAATTTCCTCCGTGCAACGTGCAGGCGGTGTAGGCTTCCGAGCTCTGCTGGAGGTTTCCGCGCCAGTGTAGCCTGGCGCCAGACTTAACAGTACCCCCCTTGGGGCGGTTCGGTGGATTTCATGGGAATGGAATGAAAAAGGGGTCTAATGGGATTTCATGGAATTTCATGGTATTCAATCAGATTCAATAGGATTTAATAGGATTTAATAGCATAGCTGAACGAAGTTTTCCCAAGACTTAAACAAACGTTTGGCCTCAGAGCTGGCTACGAAACAGTCTTGGCATGTTCGAAACGGCAATTCTAAGGTACCAGTATGGTGCCATAGAGATGGAGTGCCATCAAGGAACCACACATTTGATTTCTTTTAGCATTGAAAGTTTTATCTCCACTTTTGACGGGTTCCATCATGTCGTCTCCATACTTTGTTTCTTCTCAGTTTCTCTCTATTCGGGTGTGTCTGCAAATGGAGAGAAGCAATTTCATGGGCAGAATGAAATCTAAAAACACTGGATTTTGAGGCTCAATTCACAGGTACCAAAGTCATTTTGCTTGGTTTTTCACCAGCCACTGAATGATAATAAACTTCTGGTTTTGGGGGCACCCTGTTTTCAACCCCAATTTGGTTGAACCGTTGAACTCCGTTGCACCATCCACTGCTCCAGGGCTCGAAACCTTCAGGCACGGCATCTAAAAACTTCTCGGCCACCGCAATGATTTGTCTCACAGAGCCATCCTGGGGATCTGTAGCGGACAAGATTCCTTGGACCTTTTGTTGGTGTATCCCATATATGTCTATGTATGTCTATGTAATATACATGACTATAATGTGTGATACATAATCATAGAGAGTGAGAGAGAAACAGTGTGTGTGTGTAATGTCAACGTGGGATTCGTAAACCACCAGTTAATAAAGTTAGCCACCGTCTCCAGAGATAATAATGACAACCCCGCCAATTGTCTTTCCTTTTTTGTAGGATTTCCGGCGTTTTGGTGGCTTACAAAGACAACATGTTGAAATTTACCCTTTTCTTGGAACCGATCTTTAATGTGCAACTAAACCATATCCAAGCATATCTAAACCATTTGTATCTGAATTGTACTCAACAAAACAGTCTAATTACTCGTTATCCCGTATTATTATCATCCCCTCAACCAAATATCTACTTTATTTGGCCTCTTCCTTTTTTGGAAACCCTCAAGCAAAGTCAAGCACCTTTGAGCTTGAAGCTGGACACATCAAACTGACAGTAGCTGCATGTTCATCCCCTCCCTATGAAAAATACATGAAAAGAACACCTTTGGACCATTTTGGACCCATCCCCGAATCTGGTGAGTCTACCATTTTTGTTGCTTAGAGCCCCGTTAAATGTCCAATGGTTGGGTACAACCCACTGGAAATCAGGTCGGCCTTCCCTGTGACAGCGACCTTACGATTTGCTTCCCTGGCCATGGTGCGGGTCACCCCACGTTTTTTTTCCCGAAAATTGACAAGAATACTCAAATTATGGGATGAAATAGCCTCATGGCTCAATGGGGTGTTTTGGTAAAATCTGTTATATTATATTGTAATATATTGTATGCATGTCCACTGCTAAGTTGGACTACCAAATATGTGTGTTTTCTCCCTGTGGAACCGCCGGTGCCTGAACTCCACCTTGGTTCCGGATTTGTGATGCGTCCAAATGACTTTTTTCTGGCGGAGAGCGCAGCGGGCCGGCGGTCAGGTTTCCAAGATGGTCGTTGATGGCCGTTCCCTTGAAAGGATGCATCCCCTAAATGGTCAACATGTGGACCATAATCTTGCCTGGTTGCACTATTTTTTCTAGATCCACAGAGCAAACACACACACACAAAGGCATGTAATGTAAGTACATTTATAGTAGACACATTATACATTAGTACAAACCTAGAACATACAATTTACTCCCAAGTGAATAGACATCATTTTCCCCACCATTCTTGTGCTGGGTCTTCCATCTACAAATCTTGGGGATGATTTCTGGGGTCACCCCAATGGGTCACGGTTCTCCAAGAAGCTTCGTCTGCATGCCATCCGGAGAACCGCAAAAAAAGTCAAAGTGAAAACATGTAGAAACGCTATAGAAACCAAGGTCTGATAGGCTGGGAACTTGGAACCCAACTTTCCTAAAGCTTTGCTTTGAATCCCCTTTGCAAATTCCATTCTTTCCATTCAGCGCCTCGCTTTCGTTGGTCTGAAAAACACCTGTGTCTTCACCCAAAGCCTTGGCTGCGCTGGGGGGCCCAAAATGTCAGGGCCGAGCCTAAAAGTCATTTTCTTTGAAGCCTAAGGGATTGGTCCAAGATGATTTACCCTACAATTTCGATATTCTGAACAATTGACTTGGATTGACTTGGTATAGTTTGTTGAATTTTGTTGATACCCTCGACGACTTAAACATTTGAAACAAAGTACTTTCGCAGTTGGACGCCACCCTCGGGCCGCGAACAGTCTTCATCTTTTCCACAAAATCCTGTCAAGTGTGGGCCGGTGATGCCAAGGGTCATGAGATCGGAAATGCCCAAGGAAATTTACAAGGCGGGTGTGGAATACTCTCCGGTAATCAACTATAACAGTTATAACAATCGAAAATGTCGCAATTTTAGATCATCTTCGTTCATCTTGCTATTAAAACGTCCATGTTTGATAGGGATTTCCCAGCCACGTTTGACACCAGAGGACATGGGATCGCTCCTTCAAGGAGCCCTCCACAAAGAGTCGCTCGGCCATGGTGGTTCTCTCCTGTTTCCGAAGTGGGGACGGAATCACTGCGGAAATCAAGCATCGTTGGAACCAAGAATCGTAGGGTATGGCATGGGTAATGGAAATATAATATATATAATTAGCCAACAATATGACGTGTGGTTTTGACCAAAAATGGTAAATACCCCAAAGAGGAATATGGTTGGGGGAAAATGATTATCAACCATAAAATTTTGTGGTACGTACCCTATTGCTCGCCAGCTCTCTGGGGCTCGCCAGACCCGAACACTATGCCAGATAGAACGTCAGCTTATATGTCCAATAGAATGCCAGATAGAATGCCAGATAGAAGGTCAGATAGAATGTCAGATAGACTGTCAACTGGAATGCCAAATAGAATGGCACAGTGAGGATGACTCAAAGTAAAGTAATATTGGACTTCTTTGTATTGGTGGTAAACCCAATCAATGTGGGAATGTCTTCATATAAATATGGAACAGCATGGGACAATATTCGATATATTAAATAATATTGGGGTAAAATTGCTATAAAGCCACAATTAGCAAAACTTCCCACATTGAGTCATTGAGTTCATATAAACCATGATCATCTGACAGCCTTGAGGTCACAAGACTACGCCCTAACTATTCGGGTTTACTCATCTATACCCCAAACATGTCATGGGATCATGCCTTGATGCTTCAAGCCTCATGATGCCGGCCGCTTAGAAAATTCTCCATTTTTTGGAGCATCTATGGGAAAATCATCGAACTAGTCATGAACAAAGAATAGCCGTGTGACTGATTACCGACCAGATACATCCCCATAAAATATGCCACTAGAGTGCCACTAGAGTGCCCATTGGATCCTGATTTGTTCTCCATTAAGATGTGAAAGAAGGCCAGAAACCACCTACGAACCACGGTTCCACTATGCGATTGGTTCCCCCTCCTGAAATACATGGAATGGAACCTTAGAACATCGAAGGTACGACAAGATCTACATGTGTACGCCAGTTCAGATTAAACAACTCCCAGGAAACAGGATGCATGCTTTATTGTTGGGGATTTACTGTAAGGGTGTTTAATATATGAACGAGGAATTTGATTATTCCATCTTATCCACAATAATGACAAGGGCAATGGAAATTGCGTCTGCGCAAATTGGTGCAACTATGTGACTACTTTGAAACTCCACCCACTACCTGCAGTGTTTTGTGAAGGTTGTTCCAATTGGAATTTACTCGGATGAGGCCCAATAGCATGAGACTTTTTGAGTGATAGCCCCCAGTTTGAATTATCTCAAGTGGTTACCAACCAGAATCAGCAGTGACCATCGGGCCTCGATGGTGTGTCTCGGACCTGCCAGCTTGATGAGCGACTGGGACATGCTGGGGATGCGTTCTACCGTTCGAATTATTGATGATGGTTGAACCATAGAGATTCAGAAAATGCATGAAAATGCAAGATGCTCATCCCAAACATGTTTTTTGGCGTAGTATAGCCAACCCCTATCCTTACCCTCTCTCTATCATTAACCAGCGATAAAGGCAGGCACAAATCTCAGGAATTGGCCTTGGACCAATCCTCAGGGGTTCTATGATGTTCTGGTGATGAACTGGGGATGATTTCTTATTGGGTTTACGACAGTATGCCATGTCCAAAATATCAATCGAACAAAACTGCTGTGCAGGTTGTCGAATTCAACATGTGGCCAGAGGGAAGAACATGAGTTATGGTAGCTTAAATTCTGAAACGTCGATGTTCAAGATCCTTGATTCAAAGGGTGGAACAAATAAATTTCAGGTGGGTTTCTTTTTTTTGACTTCTTGCCCATGTTCACTGCTCTCCAGGGTTTTCTCAACAAAATGAGCTCTGAAAAATACTCTTATCCCATCCTATTTGCTGGTTGGTGAATAGGTGACCCGTTCATGATGGGTTAGTTCCTAATTTTGTTTCATGTGTTCCAATAAATCCATATATTTCTTAAACAATAATAAACTGGTGTGGACCTTATGATGAAATTATGTACAGATTCCACAAACATAGATGCACTCCTAATTTCATCATAATTGTATAACTATATATATATATATGGAGAGAGAGAGAGAGTAGGTTCATGTTCCCTTACATATTGCAAATGTGCGAGTAGCTATTACTCCTTCATCATCCCATTTATTCCTAATTAGCTATATTAACTATGATTTATTTATTGTTCAAGAAAATTGCCGGGCGAATACGGCTATTACTTATTACTATTGTTCTCTGGTATAACTTTTATAATATGTATTATACTCGATCATCAGGGCTTACTATTTCCTATTAGTTATTACAGTATATAGAAAAAAGTAAGTACGCCGTATATGAAGTAATAGCAAGTAATATTAGTAATAGTTATTATATACATATATATATACACTCAAGCTTCATGTTTCGTGGCACACAAAGAACCCTTCGGGTTCCCAAAAACGATCCCGCCTTTCGGATTCTTATCTCCGGGACTTCCAAAGGCGGTGCGCACCTCAGCGATGCGGAAAAGAGGGGGATGGCCCTTGGGATGGCCATGGCCGGCGGTGAGAACATCGAATGGCAATATCTGTGAATTAACCATGTTATAATGTATACTGCATTAAGAATTACAAAATAGTGAACTGTCCTATCCTATAACAAGATTGAGATGTAATCGTCATATCCAATTCATACGCATTTCTAATTCTCGGATGACTGTACTTGGGTGAAATCCTGGAAATATACTGATACCGTCCTTTTCTATCTCTTGGGATTTACTATAGATTATAGAAACGGAAGTATCGATAATTGATTACTGTTATACATTTTTGGTGTGAGGAAACTCCAATGGAACTATATGATCACAATAATGGAACTGCGAAAGTGTAACTGCTTAATGGAATTACATACATATGCTATGTATAATGGAATCATAATGGAACTGTTGTGGAACTAGAATGATAGTGATTCCCCTCTCGTAGTTTAGCATACCTATGGTATACATGGTCCACGTACTTCAATGTTTTACCTATTATAATTGTGATTGTCCATAGCAAATTTGTAACAAGTTAACAAAGGGTAATTGAAAGGACAATCGAGTGTAAGTCCTAGACTATTTTAAGAAAAATTCAGAACTACTGTAACCCAAAATGTGTTTCTATAAATTGGTATAATTTCGGCAAAGTGTACTAAACTGCATTGGTGGGCCTTTTGACCACTAGTGGAACACCGCACCAATAGAATCAGGTGAGATATTGATATTGGAACCAAAAAAACTTGACCAGAATAAGACTAAAACCTGCTTGGGATGAATTTATGATAAAACATGATACAACATAGGATTTGTCCCACAACGGGCTACCACCAAATTTAATGGCTTAAAACCTAATGATTCCTCATTGAATGGCTACAACTAGGGGGGTTATACCAAAAAACGGATATACCCCAACGTTCAGACACTGCCTAAAAATTCCACGTCATAGTGATCGATGTATATATATATATATACATATACATATACATATACATATACATATGACGAAACCACATGCCCATCCAAGGGCAAACGGTCGGGCACCTTTTATGCTCCTGAGCCAAGGGTCCCTGGCAGTCGAACAACCTGTCATGGCTGTGCACTCATGGCATTGCCCCAAATTG
>Ga0126342_10015529_pt1:0-10000 | contig 13342 bp, 2 predicted proteins | sample Cyp1metagenome_FD_92528 | JGI IMG/M metagenome (GOLD analysis project Ga0126342, IMG submission 92528) | Coral microbial communities from Lord Howe Island, Old Settlement Bay, Australia - Cyphastrea 1 metagenome | ecosystem: Host-associated > Invertebrates > Cnidaria > Coral ...
TACAGCGTCCCATGCTAATTTACATTAAATTGCACTGACTTCTCTGACTTCCCGAATGCGCGGCGTCCCATGGTGATTTGTGTTTCAAAGAGACGGTGCACTGACTTTCCCGATTGGGTGTATAACTAACTTACATACATTACGTTGCGTTGCGTCGCGTTACGTTACATTACATGCATACATACATATGTATAACATATATATATATATATATAACACACATATATATATACACATGTATAACACATATTTATATATATATACATTGTGTATCATATAAATATATAGTGCATATATATATATATGTATATGCACTATATACAGTATACTATTGTATATATATACATATTTAGCACTTTATATCCAAAATATGGATTGACCTGTCAAATAGATGGTGCTTTGATTGCGAGAAATGACCACAAAACCTGATTAAGCCTGCAATGATTTGGAGTTTTAGCGACAATACATGTGTCTGGTGGTTTCAAATATGTGTCTTTAAAATCCCTAGAAATGGGAAAAGATGAGTGCCAATGACTCATGTTTTTCAGCCTCATGTGTTTCAGCGGCTTGAAATCACCAGCCAGCATCGTCCGTGGGTGGAGATAACAGGTTTTTTTTTGCTGATGCGAATATGCCCGAGCCTTGGGCTGACTCGGTATTCTTCTGAGAATTGCATCAAATTGTAACCTTAAAAGCCTTAAACACCTTAAAAGAAGAGAACAAGAAACCGCATCAAATGCTGACCTTTTGGTTTGGGCGTATGATCCAACGGGTTTTGCTGGCGTTTTGTGTCCAGGCGCCCATATCGGTTGCCGACAAGTTCGTAGGGATTCAGCAGTCGTCCACCATGGACTTATACTAAGTCATGGTCTGGTTGGTGGTTTGGAACATGAATTTTATTTTCCCCTTCCTAGTTGGGAATGTCATCATCCAATCTGACGAACAAAGCCATCATTTTTCCAGGGGGGTAGGTCAATCACCAACCAGATATTCATATGTCATGGTGATCCAAGTGATCCATGACTTGGAATTGGGGGTACCCCCATGACGACACCTCCACTTTTCCGAGGCCAAAAAGACGAACCCAAGGTGTGGCCATGGGGCCGGGTCGAGTTGACAACGGCAGAGTTATTTTCACCGACCGGAATCCTTCAATGGCGCTAAAGCGCTAGCTAGGGCACTTTTTGAATATTGGTGTTGATGATCTTGATTTGAATGGTTTCTGATGATATATCTAAAAATCTAGAGCATGACTACAGTTGTCATTTATGTTTATTGCATGTTCACACATTTTAGATGGACCTGGAGCTCCTGAGCTAGGACGACACGTCGGTTCTGAAGTGTTGGCTTCAACGGCCAGAAAGTTTGTAGGGCCAACTTGGCGTAGGACATGGTAGGACATCCTATCTCAGGACAAAGCCTTCTTCGAAGTTTCCCTGGAGATTGCAATTTGTTTGGCATGTGGCGGACCATATACTAACGTAATACTAACGTAAAGGTGTGTAACTTGGTTTGCGCGTGTGTTACTACACAGATGTGTATGGATCAATACCTATTAATACCATTTTTAGTGGGATGAACATCCATTTACCAGCTATTTTGATGTTCACCAGGTACCAGGGTTTTGACCCATCCCCAGATTGTTACCAACCAATAACATGTTTTCAAATCCCATACTGTATCAGGCAACTCCTATGATATTGATCATATTGCAGCTATGTAAAAAACATGATATCAGCCTCCAGACATGGAACAGTTTGAAACCTGAAAATTATAGAAAACAAACAATGGAACTACAGGTACCATTCTGGAATTGCAGTTCTATCTATACTAATGATAAGTACATATATATATATATATACATATGTATATATACATATATACTGGCTGGTGGTTTGGAACAAGATTTTTATTTTTCCCATCGTATTGGGAATATCATCATCCCAACTGTTACTCACTCCATCATTTTTCAGAGGGGTAGGTCAACCACCAACCAGTATTTATTACATATATATATATACACCCTCTGGTTATTTAACATAGCCATGGTATAGATGGCCCATAGAAAGAGATGATTTTCCCAGCTAGAAACCTCCATTTATGGTTGGGGATTTTCCATGGCGAACTGTTAGTCATAACCAGAGGGTATCCATTCCACTCTCCCTATCATCAGGCTGTGGTAAATGTACCATTTGTGGATGTACCACCAACCAGTCTTTAATACATATATATATATATATATATCATAGACACATCATGGATGGATTGTGGATGGCTTCACCTTTAATGAAGAATTAACTCGGACCAGGTGAGCAACGCCACCAACTTCCTGTGGTCCCAACTCACGGGAATGCTGTCCTCCGCGCGGGAGCCAAGGGAGCCATGGCGGCCATGGCGGCAAGGTGAGCATGGCACGAAAGAGCCATAGAGCAACAGATCAATATCTAGTACTATACATAGATACATGATGATAAGTATAATTGTACTCTCTATAATATATATATAATTATCATATATATATATATATATTATATAAGCAGCAGTGGGAATGATGTCAGCGATTTTTTTTTGTTGCCTTGCTATAAGTTTATGTTGGGTTGCTCTAACTCATGCTTGTAGGTGAATGCTAGCCACACAGGGTGGAAGCGTGGTGATTGATCGAGCAGATTATCTGGATTTAATAGGGATTTAACGGGATTTAATAGGGATTTAACGGGATTTAATGGGATTTCATAGTGGGGTGTTGGGAGCAACCCTGTTCAGAGCTCTGGAACATCACCAGTATCAAATATGTAGGCAGGTAGATGGCTAGAAGGAATAGGGACGTCAGTTTAGGCAGTTCAAACTGAACCTTTCTTTCTGGGGGCGAGGTATGATTCTACTGAAAACTTGATTTTTGTTAGTGACATGCAAAACGTGTCCGCGAGGCAAACAATTGTTGATTCAATGGCTTAATGTATTTATGTATGCAATGGCGCTAGAATTTGGATACGTTTACATGATCTCTCATGCGTTTATTTTTGTTTTTCCTAAGTCATATCGTAGAATCTACATGTCTTTGTTGATTCTCCGGTTATCCAATAAGTTGGAACGTTGGATAACCGATAACCTGGACTAGTTTGTAGCAAACGAGCAATAAACCAAAACGTTAACCAAATGACATTTAAATGGTAAATGTATGTAAATGTCCAAAGTTCTACAGTATGAGTAAAAATAGGGTTTCTTGTAGCATATGTCCCTGAAGCCACAGGGCCCCACGCAAACCGTGCAACGTGCCTAAGGGGCCAAAACGTGCGGTGCTCAGAGGGCAGAGGAATCCTCTTTTGGGTGCAGGGATCCTAAAATCTCCTGAAATCTGAAGTCCTACCCTCCAGTAATCAAACGTGGCTAGCTGGAAAAATACACCATTTACTTCGATGATTTTCCCAGCTAGAAACTTCCATTTATAAGGGGATATTCCGTTGCCATGCTTGGTTGCCAGAAGGGCATTCCTCGAATTTGGAAAGGGACCATGTAGGGGAAACGCCTTTTGTGTGATAAAAGTTGTAAAGACCATGGCAAAGCAATCCAGTGATGTAAGACAATGTATACCCATCTACTACACAATGTGTACAGGTCAAAAATTGGTAATTATGCCTCCAAAAGTGAAGGCCTGAACATGTTGATGCAAACTATGGCCTGCCTGGAGAGAGAAAGTTATACTTGATTGGACCATGCCCAACGCCGACATGTTATCCAGCAAATAGACACTGATGGAGAGTCTATCTACGGGATGATTTTGTGAGTACAGTAGTTGCATATGTTGCATAGTCGTCTTTGAATTCAGTTCCTCAGGACATCCCCAGGTGTTGTCCACGTTTCTTGGGTGAGAAAGTCAAGGTAGCAGGACCTGCTGGAACCCAGTCATCTTAACGGGTGGTGAGGTCCCTGCGAGAATCCGCTGACGTCGGGGACACCCAGGGACGAAAGTTGGCGTTGCTTTGAGCGTCTCAAAAAAATTTAGCCAATGCGTGGGACAGCAACGGAAAGCAATTTCAACACGTGGAAAAGCAACTCAGTAAACTTTTGTGTATGAAGTTAATCATTTGTAACCCCGCAAACCTTAGTCACATCATTTCGCTTTGACATTCATAGTTTTGGCCTTACCACGTTAGCATTTTTTTTTGAAGAGACCGGTTGGCCTGGAACATGGCTTTTTCCCATTTCTGTTCCCATGATGAAATGGACCTTGAAGATTTGGAATTCAGCCAAGGGAGCTACTGACTTACCAGTTTTGGGATCGGGGACAAATCCAGTGGAAGTCAAATCAATTTATGGAGGATCCAATTGGCCATCATATTTCTCTTTTCAACTGTGGATTGCCTTCCCAGCTGAGGGGATTTAGCATATCCACACAATTCCACACATATATATCTACTGGTTGGTGGTTTCAAATATTTGTTATTTTCCATAATATATGGGATAATCCCAACCCCATTGACGAACTCATATTTTTCAGAGGGGTAGGTCAACCACCAACCAGATCTACATTCTTCAGCATTTAACAATGCGATAGCCAATGGAAACGAGGGATTGCCTCCAGCGAATTGCTCTCTCAGGGACGCTGACAAGATCGAAATTGCTCAGAATTCGCTGGTGCCCTCGGGAGAATCGAATTGACAGCAACTAACATAGAACCTGCATGAACCTGCCAGAAAAGGGATTACCTTCTGGTAATTTAACATAGCTATTGAAAATCACCATTTTTAATGGGTAAATCAACTATAAATGGGCCATGTTCAATAAATAGCTATGTTAGTTTACCAGAGGGTAGAGATTACTTTCCACTTTATATATAGATAGCCTTAGGTAGCTATTTATCTATTTATCTAATTTCGAGAGTGTAACTCTGTGGGTGCCCCATGTTTACAGTGTTTTCTGATGTTGTTTTGATAAATTATGCTTAGTTATACTCATATGTGTTGTTTTTGTTCTATTTTCTATGCTGTTGATATTTGTTTGTTTCTGTTGCGTTGTTACCTATTGTATATTTAATTTGGTTCTGGAAAGTTCATATAGAATAGCATAGTAGGGGTGGAGATCAAGCTCATACCATTGGCTCTACACTGTTTCTTCCTTTGAGAAAGCATATTATAGATTGACCCATGGCAAGTAGCAAATTCAATATGTGTATCATCATATGAACATGCAACATGTATATTTATATATATATATACACAGTTGTGTTACAATACCCAAGAATGATTAATGAGATAAGCTAAGTCAATTTCATAGTCTATGTTAAACAAGTGCCCGTATTAACATCACCATATAATCGTCCTCATGCAAATGTATTACTATTGCTTTGGTTTGGTGGTTTCTACCAGAAAAAACTAAAGTACAGCCTTGCAACATCAGGCAGTTGTAGTTGCAACGGGTATATCAACTGTCAACAGGACTCAAGTTTTGTCCCACGATTAACAAACGTTTGAACACAGATTTCAATGGCTCTACCAAGTCTTGCAATGAAGTGCAAGCTTCATCACGAACTTATAGTGATCAGGAAAAAGGCATGGAGCAAATGACTCTTCTCACAGATGTACAGTGCAAACTCATTTGTTCAACCTTTTAGTGCGCATGGAATATATAAGAATACTTAGAACCAATCTTGGAACAACATGGCAAAATCAATCTTACATGCACGTAGCAATGATCACCTTCAACCCATCACATGCATGGCCATTCCAGAAACTTAGAGTCTCATGTAAGAAACTATGGCAATCAATTTTGTATACATGTGTATTCTTGTCTCTGGGGTCTACCTGAACTTGTGCATGTTTCTCTGGTAAGCCAACAATGCAGGCAAACATGAAACTATGCAAATAGTGTCACATACAAGCTGCAATAGCTACACAAACAGATATCATACATATACATGACTCATCATCATGTTCGGGAAATTGCACATGACATGATCTTAATTGGCAATACCTTTGCAGAGTGGTGAATTGTATCAGGCTCTTTTCATGCTACGCTATGCATTTTTTTCAACAAATATGGACATAATATGTACATCATATGGAAACAAATCATGCAATCAAAATCTGTGAGTGAATGTGCTGATCAAGCAATTTGGTTAGTCTAAATGGAGTTTGCCTGTGACCAGCGCAATCAAACAAGAAAATATCTTCAAGGGTATGCCTACATATAGCCATGGCAAGGAGCAGACCTACCATAAAAGTGAAACGGGATGAAAACAAAAACTGATGCTAACACCTTCCCAACGATAAACTTGATGTTTTCCGTATTGTTCCAAAGATATTATCAGATCAAGATACTGCAGCAAGGGTGATCTTAGCTATCTCTTGAATTACCATGTAAATAACCAATAGAAGTAATCATTGCACCATGTCATACGTTGCCAGCTTGTGTTTGTAGCTTTGAACAGTTGTGGCACTATTGTTGGCTCTATTTGAAATCGAGCTTGAATTGACCCATGTGTCGAGTTGGACTGCACAAAGACCTCCATGAGAGTATAATGGCCACACAAATCAATCACGAAAAATATGGGTATGGGTCAAAACCTACTAATCATGTGGTATAAGGGATGACCATCAACCTTGAGGTTCACTGGGGGTACAGGGTTTTGACCCACATCCATATATGATCTAGCTGCTTGCTCCCCTGGGGTGCCTGTAGATGGTCATTCAAGATTACTCATTCAAATGAATATTGAGCTTCCTGGCCATGACAAATGTAGCATTTTTTGAATAAATAATGATGTTATTCTATATTTATATATAATAATATATAATAATATATATATATATATATTATGGTTACATATGTATAACTGTTCTACTGTCCATCCAGTTTTCTTCTTGTGCCACTTTTGAATATCATGCACTGGCCCTTGTAGTGGCACAGCATGGCCCTAAGACATAGTGTTTTTATTTTTTCAACTTAGTATGTCCTTGCCATGCAGTGAAGAAAATCTAAAACTCTAAAAACAATAAAAAATCTCATCCAAGATCAGATGGGTTATAGTTAGATATAGTTAGTATTGGTCTAAGGATAATGAGTCTGCAACATTTTAAATTGCTTTATTTACTGATGACGCTGTTTTTAGAATAGACAAATCGAGTGGTATTGCTCATACTACGTAGTGTAAACACCGTTGGGCTAAGTCCGGCTAGATCCCGTCCGGCCGGTACCGTAGTGCCGTCCGTGCGGCCGGTACTGTGGTGCTGGTCCAGATTGAAAGCTGGTTTCCTGGGGTCTGGGGGGGGGGTCAATAAAAAGAAACTCAGGGAGGTCTAGATGGTAAAAACCAGAGCTTTAGGGTTTCCAGAGGTCTCGAGGAGGAAACATGAAGGGGAAAAAACATATACAGAAAACTTAGTAGCAATATATTATATAATCCAAAAATTGACCCAAATATCTGTCAATTCCCCTTTCCAGCCCTCCACAACGTCCCTTTCTGAAATACAAATAACATTTAAATAACATTGTTCTATCAAGTTCTATCATATTATTGTGTGAGATATTGCAAGACGTGGAAAACAACTCACACAAATGTTTCGTCTTACTTTTTGCTGTATTTCCAGAAACGTGGTAGAATGGGGCCGCCGTGGCGTGACTTGCTGCTAATTTCAGGGTCGTCTATGTTGATTTACAGGTGAGATGGCTTCTGACAACTGTTTTGGTTGTACGCTTTTTGACCAAACTTGGTAACCCCATTGACCCAAAAGAATCAAAACTCCTGCAGTATCAACATCTACTTTTGGTCGTGATCTAGTTCCTTAGCAAAGGCTTATTTTTTTGTAGGTTAACGATTGAGTTTACATTAGATCATCCCTCTGGTAAAGTAAGAGTTCGACCCTTTTTCAATCACCAATTGATAGTGGAAACTCGTCTTCCAACTGGCAGGGTCCAACTGTTAATCTATTGGAGGGCAGGTAATCAAACACTCTAGTGACCATAAACCGAAAAAAGAAAAAAACATTTCGATGGAGACAGCCAGCACCACATGTCACGAAAGTCGAATTCAAGAGTAACAGAAAACTGTAATATAGATAGTATACCAATATAAATAGATAGATATGTAGATAGATAGTATATATATATAGATAGATAGATAGATAGATAGACAGACAGATAGATAGATAGTATACCAATATAAATATATGTATTAGATAGATAGATTATATACCAATACAAAGTGAAGACCAATGTCATGATATATATATATATACAGTAAATGATGAATCTATCCCGTTTTCTGAATAGACATCGACATAATCACATTGTTTTTGGATCCACCAGATGAGTCATATGAGTTGATATGAGCATTGAAACACATTGAAAAAACATATTGAAACATATGAGTAAAAAAACATGGACTATCAGTGACTATCAAATCTATCAACAGATGGATGCAGATGTATGTTTTCTGAAATGATCTCACGAGATTTCTCCCTGCCACTGCACTATCACGGTGCAGGTGAACACCTACGGAATCGATAAGTTGGCCAACAAACCTTTCTGTGGCTTCGGGCAAGAAACATGGGGAAAACTTTGGCGATGAATCATCGGGGTGAACGTAAGAAAAAAGGATTTACCCTCTGGCAAACAAACATAGCTATTGAAAATGGCCATAGAAATAGTGGGTTTACCCATTAAAAGTGGTGGATCTTTCCATAGCTATGTAAACGTTTACCAGAGGGTATATACTTGCGCGGAAAAGTTACTGTAACAGTTTGCTTAATGATGGCTCATTTAGTTCGATCATGATGGGTCAAAAATTTGGACCGCGATGGACTCACAAATGGTGGGCAACTTTGAGAATTTTCTGTACTAGAACAATTGGAGTACCCAGTCTGAACCGCGACTTTCTTCATGAAAACACATGACACCAATGAGTCAAAGCCGAAGGCTGTTCAGAATGCTGGGTATAATAAAGGTCCATCATCCATCATGCATCATTGAATTCTCACAATTCCGTTTCCAGGATATTCACAGGTTTTCCAGGCTTTCTTCAGGCTTTGAAGCACATGAACGATCCAGGCTTAAAGTGGGTGCCATAGCAACGACCTGCTACGTCACTGTAAATGATGGGTTTTATATGTTTTATGGGGGGAACAATCCCAGAAATACCCTTTCTACATGTGGAAAATCACCAGTTTCGAAGGTAAATCATCTATTAGTGGGCTATGGCCATTTTGAATGACCAGCTATCCGGATCAGTTGGTTCCTGGCCCCCAATTGCCCCGAGTAGCCGTGCCACTGCCTACCCCTTGCTGCCTTTGACGAGTCAAATGTTTGGTAGCAATGGACCCATGCAATTGGTGATTGATCGTTTTAATGCATCCATTTTGGGGGTGGTCATTTTGACCCAGACAAAGTTTATCGATACCTGATAAGAACAAGTGTTGCCTCTTGCTAAATATAAAATATTATAAAAATCCGGTGTAGCTTCGTGGTTTTATGTTCAAAGCATCCCATGCTCAACTGGGTGATATTTAATATATATATATATACATAATATGTATATAGAGAGAGATGGTATATTATTTACATGTAGACAAGTGTATATATCTATATATATATTTCTACATCTATATCTATATAGTATACATATGTATACATATAAACATAAATAAATATGCTGATAACCCCTAAATGTTGGCCATCCGCCAGCCATCAGCTGCCCCGCCTCCACCAAAGGTCGCCCCCCAGCTGCCCCGCCTGCGACGCCAGCGGTGAAAAGCGAAAGTGGCGCCACGCCTGATGCAGGTCGCGGCTTGTACATAGGTTACCATCTGTTAAATGAGTATGGATCAATACCTATTAATACCATTTTTAGGGGGATGAACATCCATTTACCAGCTATTTTGATGTTCACCAGGGGTACAAGGTTTTGACACACTGCCATATCCCATTTAAGCAATGAAATCCTTATGGTAATATAATGTACAAATATATATATATATATAGTGAATATCCCATAAATATCGAATTG
>Ga0126342_10015530_pt1 | contig 13342 bp, 25 predicted proteins | sample Cyp1metagenome_FD_92528 | JGI IMG/M metagenome (GOLD analysis project Ga0126342, IMG submission 92528) | Coral microbial communities from Lord Howe Island, Old Settlement Bay, Australia - Cyphastrea 1 metagenome | ecosystem: Host-associated > Invertebrates > Cnidaria > Coral ...
AATTCAGTTCTCTTTTGTATGCACATTGTCGTCATGACTGATGTTGCCACTGCATTAATTCGGTGAATTTGCAAAATGCAATTGTCTTTCCGGCTTGATAAACGACCTGGCGAGAGCCATCTGGCGTTGGACGGAAAAAAAAAGCGTTTGCTGAGTTTGATTTGAAGGGAAGCACGACGTTTCCAGATTTGCGTCCCATTTTTGAACAGGAAGGAAACCAACCTTTGTTAGCAGAAGGACACGCACGTTTTCGCCGAGTTTTGGGTCGTTTGTCATAGTATTGTCAGACTCGTCAGGACTTGTTGATTTTGGTCAGCATGCTTGGAACTGGTCAGGTACAACCGGTTGAGACTCATGAGAAGTGTTTGCGAGCTGTGCTCAGACACTTGATGACTGACATGGATGTTGCGTTGCGTCTTCCATCAGAAGAGCTTTGCCCGATGTGAAAGGTTTGGAAGTTTACACAGATGCTGGGTTTGCTCCCATGAAAAGTACTGGACGTCGCTCTGTTTCAGGTACTTGCTTCATTTTTCAACAGTGTCTCATGAAGTGTTTCAGCAGGCACCAGTCGTCTGTGACGCTCTCCTCTTGAGGCTGAGCTTGTTGCATTGCAATCAGGTGTTCAGGAAGGAATCGGCTTGCTCAGGACTTTGGGTTTTGTGCTTGGTCGTTTGTATCGTTGGGTTGACATTATCCCTCAGGACGGTCAGGTGACTTGGTATGATGAACCAGAGTCTGATGATGAAGACTCCATGAGAATCTCAAACTTGTTTCCATTGGTCGTCAAGACCGACAGTTTGTCAGGGAAAATGCTTCTCGAGGCAGCTGATTTGCAACGGAAGAGCCGACACATTGAGATCAAAGTTTATTGGCTCAGGGAATTGATGGACTGCTTCTTTTGTCACATGTTCCAGGCACCTTGAACCCAGCAGACTGTTTTACCAAATGTTTGTCAACGCAGAAATTTCTCTTTTATCGAAACATGCTTGGATTTGTGAAAGTTGATTTTGGTTTGATTTCGAACATCCTTGGTTTGTGTTTGGACGTCGTTGACAACAGTTGTTCAAAACCGATTTCATGTTTTTCAAACAGGAACTGCGTTTTGTGTGGAGAACGTTTGGATTCGTTTGTTTTGAGTGGAGAACCGGCAAATTCAGGAGATCAGGACTCATTTCGTCATGTGACAGCTGTGTTTGCTCAAGGAAACTTGAACAACTCGGACAGTTTGCCTCTAGTTATCGTGCTGATGGCAGAGGAAGATGCGAGGTCAACAGTTTCAGGCCTCACCAGAGTGGACTGGACAACTGGACAGCCAAGAGAGGACCCAACTGGAGTTATTATGCGCCGTGACCCTGTCATTGAAGAAGTCAAAGAAGTCACTGCGGAACTTGCTTCAGCTGAACCTTCAGAACCGGCTGCTACCGGGAATCTGAGGAACCTCCAGCAACAGCTGGACCTACTTCGAGTTCAGGCCAAAAGCCTGCAGTGAAGAAGATGCCGAAGCGCCCAGCTGCAAGGTGATGCCTCGGAAGAAGTTCCTGAAGGTGAAAAGTGAAACTCAATCACGAACCCATCAGGTAGTGCCCGGCAAGAACCTCTTCAAGAACCGTGAGACCCGGCTTATGAGATTCCATCAACAGGTGGGACAGGACCGGTGAAGAGCTTCTTTGATCCGGTAAGTGGTCGTCGTGAGACTGTGGAGATCACGCCTCTTGGTGAAGGAGGAGGACATCGGTTTCGCAATGCTCGATCAGGTTTTTCCAGGTACCCTCTTGAGAATCGCACTTGTTACCAATGCGGTCAGAAAGGGCACTTGAGTGCAAATTGCCTTCAACAGGTGAGGAGAGTGGCCGTTACCGAGGGCAGCATCAAGTACGAAGGAGCTGGAGAAACTCAACTGCGTCTTCGTTTGCAGAGCAACATGGGATCCATTCCACAGCATGAGCCCCAAGAAGATGATGCCAGGCCTGAAGACAGTGCAAGTCAGGTTGGAGCTCATCAATTTCTGGGGACTATGTCTACTTTGGGTGTTGGTGAACCCGGACGAGCTCGCAAGAGACGCACCTCCTGCACCGTTGAGAGGTTCCCCTTGTTTGCAGAGATCCAGGCCAGGGACACCGTCACAAGCCATGCAGCCTCCACCGCCGCCACCGCCAGGGACACCGCCCAAGCTGCCGGCGAAGTTCTCACAAGACCCTCCACCAGGTGTGGTTGCGAGTTCAGGTGCTGCTGCAAGTTCTGCCGCAAAGCCAGAGCCTATGAGGCCAAAGACGCCTCCAAAGAACCTGCCTGCGAAGAAGCCTCCAGGGAGAACCACGACAAGGCTTACTGAGGCTGCTCTTAGCCAGTTGAAGGGATCAGTGGGAAAAGTGATTCAGCCGAAGACTCCAAGCCCGAAACGGGCAGTGGAAGAGATGCTTCCCCCTTTCCGAGGGTCTTGTCTCCCTGAAGTCTCCCAGTGTACCCCTTCTTCTTTCCCTTTGTTGGATGGTGTGTACGCCTTCCCGAAGGTCTTGTCTCTCTTTGATTCCCAGGTATACTCCTTCTTGCTTCCCTTTGTTGGATGGTGTGTCCGCCTTCCCGAGGGTTGTACCCCTTCTCGTTTCCCTTTGTTGGATGGTGTGTCCGCCTTCCCAAGGGTCTTGTCTCGCTTTGTCTCCCATTGTGCCCCTTATCGTTTCCCTTGGATGGTGTGTCCGCCTTCCCGAGGGTCTTGTCTCAACTTGTCTCCCTTCTTGTTTCCATTTGTTGGATGGTGTGTCCGGCTTTCGGAGGGTCTTGCCTCCCCTTGTCTCCCATTCTGACCCTTCTTGTATCGTTGTGTTGGATGGTGTGTCCGCCTTCCCGAGGGTCGTGTCCCCCCTTGTCTCCCATTGTCTCCCTTTTTGTTTCCCTTTGTCCGCTTTCGCGAGAGTCTTGCCTCCCCTTGTCTCCCATTGTATCCCTTCTTGTTTCCCTTGGATGGTGTGTCCGCCTTTCCAAGGGTCTTGTCTCCCCTCGTCTCCCTTTGTTGGATGGTGCGTCCGCCTTCCCGAGGTCTTGTCCCCTTGTCTTCCATGGTCTCCCTGCTTGTTTCTTTTTGTTGGATTCGATAGTTTTTCCGCCTTCCGAGCTTGTTTCCCAGCTTGTCTCCGTCATTGTTCCCCCTTGTTGGATGGTGCGTTCGCCTTCCCAAGGCTTTGTTTCTCCTTGCCCAGCTTCTTTGCGAGGGTCTTGTCTCCCTTTGTCTCCCATTGTGCCCTTCTTGTTTCCCTTTGTTGGATGGTGTGTCCCGAGGTCTTGTCTCCCCTTGTCTTCCTTCTTGTTTCCCTTTGTTGGATAGGGTGTCCACCTTCCCGAGGCTTTGTCTCCCTTCTCGCAGCTTCTCTCCTGGGGTCTTGTCTCCCTTTGTCCCCGTGTGTACCCCTTCTCGTTTCCCTTTGTTGGATGGTGTGTCCGCCTTCCCGAGGGTCTTGTCTCCCTTGTCTCGCATAGTCGCCGCCATAGTCTCCCTTCTTGTTTCCCTTTGATGGATGCCTTCTTGTTTCCCTTTGTTGGATGGTGTGTCCGCCTTCCCGAAGCTTTGTCTCCCCTTGTCTCCCATTGTCTCCCTTCTTGTTTACCTTTGTTGGATGGTGTGCCCGCTTGTCTCCCCGCTTGTTACCCAGCTTGTCTTGTCTTCCAGGTGGTCTCCCAGTTTGTCTCCAGCTTCTCTTTCTTATTGTTTCCCTTTGTATAGCGTGTTCGCCTTCCCAGCTTGTCTCCCATCTGGTCTTCCAGCTGGTCTCCCAGCTTGTCTCCCAACTTGTCCCCTAGCTTGTTTCCAGCTTCTCCCCCAGCTTCTCTCCCAGTTTGTCTCCCAGTTTGTCTCCCAGTTTCTCTCCCAGCTTGTCTCGCAGTTTGTCTCCCAGTTTGTCTTCCAGCTTGTCTCCCAGCTTGTTTCCCATCTTGTCGTCCAGTTTGTTTCCCGGCTCGTCTTCCTTCTTGATCTTCTTGTCTCTCTTGGTTGGATGGTGTGTCCGCCTTTTTGAGGCTTTGTCTCCCTTTTCAGTTTGTTTTTCTTCTTGTTTCCTTTTGTTGGATGGTGTGTCCACCTTCCCGAAACCTTGTCTCCCTTGTCTCCCAGCTTGTGTTCATTCTTGTTTCCGTTTGTTTCTCGATACCCAGTAGTGCGACAAAGCTAGCGAAACCGAAAAACAATAAACGTGAAGTGGTCGGCACTTATTGCAGACATTATCACGATTCCTGCCGCTGCTATTTCATGTGTTTGACCCGGGCCTCAAAGCACTTTCCCACCTATGTTTGGGGTCTACGGTGGTGTAATTTTTTATTGTGAGAAACAACTGCATCTGGGAGAAAAGTTAATGACATGACATGCATTCGTGTCCAAAAAACAAAGTGGACCTTTGCCCAAAAGTAAAAAGAGTCGTGCTTGGAACTTATAATAATTTGTTTCTGACCAACGAATATCAAAAATAACTACAAATGGCTGCCGTCCATCAGGGCAGGCTAGAAAAGGGCCGTGTTTTGGCAAAACCCGCTATATTCTTTTGGCTGAGCAAACTAAATTAGAAAAAGGGTATAACATTCGCAATGTGACCCGCTCTAAGACTAGCACGGTTTGCAAACAGAATCAAACTCGATGGTTTCCAAACACAGTCCCAAATGTCGGACACATCAGGCACTTGTCAAGCCAATCGTCGTGGTTTGTATTTGAATATTTGTCGTGGCAGACTCCAAAAGTTTGTTGTGGTAGGGTATCGATGTTTTAGTTATGGTTAACACGTACTCCCCTGTATTTTTTTTGGGTTTGACGCATGTAAAACGTGGTTTGGTATGTGTCCAGATTGCTGCTTGTGCCACAGTTGCATTAATTTCACGATTCCACCCATATTTTTTGACGTGTGTTTTGGTAAGCAAGGTTGCTCTGATAGTAGCGCGTATGTTTCCGAAGCGAATTCACGTTCATAAATGTTGATTCACGAAAAAACTACGGGGTGAAAGGCGTAGTTGTGTTGAAAGCAACGCGCAAAATTTGTGAACCCACAAAACATTCAAAATACAAAATGCCAACTAACCATCGTGTATTTAGATTTTGTCAGTCACGTCCATGTTCAAATTGTTCGCTTGTTTGTTTCCATAGTGTGTTTTCGCCGAGTTCGTACGAACCAACAAAAGTCCGTTGGGTATGCAATGATGGATCATCAGTGTTTGGGAGATTTATGCAGCATGAAACAATTTATCACACGTGTTGTTACAAATTGGTGGGTGTTGCGGTGCGGACCTTATTTTGTTCAGTGTTGCCCAATTGCATTTTTCGTGCAGGAACGGCCGTTCGTTTGTGTTTGGTTCAAACGTGCAATGTCATCACTGTTTGGGAATGAGTGTGAGGCTAGCGGTGCGATACTATTTGGTATTGAAACGAGTTAAAAACAAAATGTGGGAGGAAACACACTTTCGGTGAATTCAATGTTCCCACTATCACAATTTATGTTTAACATTGGTTGTCAAACCGGCAGCACGGTATCAACTTCAGTTGAAACATCATTGCAATTTGCACAACATACAGTAGATGTTAATTTCATTATCCCTTGAGCTCATGCAACAATTATGTGGCTATGGCTTTTGGCTGGGTTCCTGTGAGGACTTTCCTTTCATGATTGTGAGGAACAAATGAATTGTTTAAATGCCTGATTTTCTCCACATGGAGTATGCCGTACGTAAATTGTTTCCAAAATCAGGCATATGTCCCCATTTCGAGAACTAATCTTTGGTAAAAAATGTATGCAACAACATTTCGAAAACATTCCTTGCGATTCTCATGTTTTTCTTGTCTTGGAAAGAGGACCTGGCGAAACATCGAAAATGTCTTCAGATGTGGCGGCAATTTCCACAGACCAGGTCCAGGTTCGTGTGTGCAAGACTGTTTTTGCACAAATCAGAGGAAACAAAAATTCACCATGAAACATTGATATATTCACCAGTTTTTGTTGACACACATCAAAATTCATGCCATTCGACGAGGCGAACAATCCAGACGGAAACGTTTGCATGATATGTGTAAACTTTCAACATGTTTGAAAACACAACATATAAATATCACAAATTTATTTCCGTTGACATGTTGCCATGATTCAATGAAGGAACAAAATGCGGTGGTCGATGATTGCGACTTGAAATTGCCCCAAAATGAGGAGGACCCAGCTGGCAACCATTTGCCACACAAGGAACATGTTCATTTTCATCCATGAAATCCAAGCTTCTTTACTCGTGTGTTCTACTCATTCTCACCGCAAATCTACACATTCATGGGACTTGTGGTGTGCAACACTTTGCGAGGAAGGCAGTTCGTTTGCTCTTCGCCTGGTCGAAACTTTAGCAAGGCCCGTGACTTGTGCAATTTTGTGGTTCATAGTGGTGAGAAGAAAAACATACATTTGGCAATTCAATGCTTGAATAATCTGATTCAAGGGGAAACACAAAATTGTTTGCTTGTAACTCAAGGGTGATTTCATGTTTTGTGGTCGATGTCACAAAGGTTGCGATCGATTAAAACAACAAAACACATCATTGATCCATTGTTTTTGTGAATTGGGACGGGTTCAAAGGGTGCTGCAGTTTACAGGAAAGGCTGGTGTGTCATCGAGACTTTCTTGAACAAAGAGGTGCATAGTCGCAGCAGACCCACCTGTATTTTGCATTTTCACCTGGAAAACACAATCGTAATCATGACGGGCCACGGGTATTGGTCACAAAGACTCTGACGGATGAATAAAGATGTCGTTTTGATCCGTCTTGAAGCAAGTAATACAGATGTCATGTTGATGCCGGACGATTTGCATTGTATGATGAGTCTCATGTGAAACATGATACCACCTTATTTTTATAAATCAGTTGTGAGTGAATCTTTGAGTGAACCTCTGCACGCACACAAACATATATGTATGCTGTATGCTGCGGTTTTTTCTTATCTTCAAGCTTCAAGTGAAGCAACCAGCAAGTGCTGGGAGAAGTGGTGTTCATGGACACGTCAGCTTTCACATTAGTTACATCTTTACAGGTCAGAACATAGTCCATGAAACAATTCAACATGTTCAACTCTTTTTCATTTTTTTTAAGTTTTCCATTGAACTCTTTGTCAGGGCGTCTTGAGCCATTGCATGCGCCGTCGTGGTTCGGTGGCCCATCCTGGCTTTGTCATCACCAATCGACTTGAGACCATTGGCCTCTGGTGCCACGATTGCAAAGGCCTTGTGACCGGCTTTGTGACCGCTGTCGTTCTCTTCCTGGCTTGGCTTTTAGCCTCTGAGTGGATCTACGGCGATGGCCTGTCTTCCTTTGTCAGAGATCATGGGTGTGGAGGACCTGATCTTTAAGGCCCGCTTCCCGTTGGAAGCCCCGGACACAGATCATGAACCCACCCTGGAGGACACCTTCCCATGGATTGGCATCTAGGCGCCGTGGCTCAAGCTCACCGGTTTGATGTATCCCATCTCCTGCCCGGACCATCAGCTCATGGGCCCTTGGTGGGGATGCCACACAAGAATTGGATTGGGTTCGACGACCTTGTTGAGCCGTCGAAGCGGTACTTCATCCTGATGACCCGGCGCCTCTACAGCCACATCGCTGCAGTCACAGATGAGAGTGATCGGCTGGTGGATTTGTGCCCTGATGGCACCAGACCGGAGGATGCCCCTGAAGTGACTCTCGTGGTGAGTCTCCATCCCCATGACCGACGTCATCGACTACGTGGGCAGAATGACGGACAGAATGGGGTTGCTGGAAGATAAGATGGATGTCCTCAAGACCCAGCTTACCCGCGTACGCGCTCACCTTGGCAATGTCATGGAGTTCGTAGCATCGAAACATCCCGATGCTGTGGAGGAGTTCAGGCTCCACTTGCAGCAGTGATCGTCGCTGTGGACTTCGACCTTCGGTTTTTGCCAGCCTCTCCAGGCCTTCGACACTTTTTGTAGATCGATGCTTTTGGCCACAGAGTTGCATCGTTACATCGCAGACCCAGCAAGAAGTCACCTTTCCGAAAGTAAAGTCGCGTGACCATTTGACATGTAAATTATTTTGTAAACTGTAAAATAATGGCAGCATGTGTTGCGTCGACACTTTAGTGCATGGGAACTACAACAGGCGTATGTCAGGTGCCTGTTTCACTAGATACATGACCTGAGTTTTTGCTCAAGTGAGCGCACGGGACCGAGTTATCCGATCGTCCCCAATTTTGGTCAAGACACTCAGATTGCTTTGTCAAGTGACAAGTTGTGGTCATTCAGACGTCAAGTGACTCTGATTGAGTTCGGTTGAAGTCAACCGCCTGTCTCTCTCTGTCTCAGGCGAGAGAACGATTCCAAATTTGGCTTGGGCTCGGAGGCCGGCCACACTGGTTAGGGGTGTGAGTCGGGAGAGAGCAGTTCATAGTAGCCCTGTCATGATCAGGTGACAAAGGAGTGTGCTTGGATGTAGAGCCGTTGGTAGAGTCCGGAAGTCGGCAGACCACCTTCAATTTGGGTATACATGCCAGATTAACCCTGACAAGTGCCGGGCCAGTGCCGGGTGTAAGGTTGGTCTTAAACTGAAGTCAGATAGTGACAAGTTGCACCAGCCTGTCAGGAACCTCAGAAGTGTCCTTGGGACGGCTCGAGTGAGACGTTCGAATCTCGGTGATGAGAGATTGATTGCCACGAGTGTTGATGTAAGTTTCTAACCTCACCGTGGGCGAGTGTTCCTTGCGTTTCATGCAGGCGAGTGGAATCGTGGCTTGGAGTGCAGGGCTGAATTTCTCGGTTGATGAAGGCGAGTATGCCCTTGTATTTATGACATGGGCACCAAAGTCAATCGTTCTTTGATAATCACAAGCGTAGATTTATTTCATGTTCTGTTCATGTGAGCTTTCACGGGTAAGTGACGTGTTTATGTGAAAGCATTCATGGATGGATTTGAAGCCCGAAATCACATGTTCCTGTCGCGGCATTTGGAAAGTGCGACTGAACTGGACAGGACAGGTGTCTGAACATCATTGGCCAATGATCGTGCTGCTCGTCTGAGTTCTCCCGACGCATGTTCTTTTAATCTAAGAGAATGCCTGATCGTGAGGCAGGTAGGCATGATGAATCCATCAACTCCGAAAGCATCCGACTTCCTCCCCCCGAGGAATTAGATCACATACCGGCTTTTATGTAGCATCCGAAGATTTAGCGGATTCATGGGACGATGTTGGTGAAACGGATTTGGCTTACATTCCGGGTCCAGATGTAGAGTCGGATGTTCGGCCAGAGAAAGTCAGAGACTTAGACCCGGTTTTCAGGAGAAATCTCCGATCCATGATCGGGGACAAATGCCTCGGTGTACAGCCCTACTTGGGAGCGCCCTGGAATATCACAGATTCTCCAAAGAGAGAAAAATCCGATGATCCCTGTGCCCGTTATGCCATTTGTGAGCCAGCCGGCAAACCTGGGTTCTTCGGGCAGTGCTGGGTCCGTCCCCTTTTGCCGAGTGACAAAACCAGAAGGGGTGCTGTGAGTGAAGTCATGAACTTCAAGGTAACCATGTCCCAGCAGGATGTAGAGGACAAGGCTCTTAGGCAGGCTTTGGAAAGTGGTCAATGATCTTCTCACCGTCCGAAGATGCTTGGCCGAAAGGGTTCAATCTGCGAGACGCCATCAATGAACACGCACGACCTTGAAAGCATGAAGATAGTGTTTGGTAACAGAAGTCCTAGCACGATCCTCATGAGAGGAACCAGCATTTTGCAGGTCTTCGAGTGGTACAAGAGCAGGTATTTCCATTTCTGCCCATTCCCTGCAACACCAGAGTCAGTCGAAGAGTACCTGCAACACCTCAAAAGGGAGAGCAAACCTGCTTCGACTATGCACGGCTTTGTTGAGGCTCTCAACTTCTGTAGACATTTCCTAGGTATGAATGTGAACGCTGGCGAGAAGTTTAGAGGTCAGTGATGCACATCGAGCTGAGAAAACCCAGGCCAGACTGTTGACAGTCAAGGAAGTTGAGTCACTGGAGACGTGTCCCTCGAAGGAGCAAATCAGCTTGGTGGATCGAGTAGCGTGCGGATGCATGCTCTTCTGTCTTTACAGCAGGAGTAGATGGTCAGATCTCAAGAAAGTTTATGTTTTCCAGGCTGATGTCACAGAGAGCCAGCGAAAAAAATCTGGTTACTTGGAGTGCCCGACGAGGTCGCACAAAACGGCTCGTCTTACTTGTCTTGCAGGAAAAAGCGGATTGGCCATGCCCTTGGTTGCACCTGTATGGGGCGTTTCCTTGCTTTGGGAGGGCCCTTCATGAAATTGACATGGCTCCTATGCTGACTGCCTCCAAGCCAGATGGAAGTTGGTCAGAGAGGTCGGTCACAACATCCGAGGCGGGGAAATGGTTCAGGAAATGCGGCGCAGTTTCAGTACACCACAGTGCACACCTTGAAAGGAACACCTCTTTCCTGGTGTGCCAAGTGGGGCCTTGACCCGTGCGTCGGGCAGCTCCTTGGTCATCATTCGACCGGGAAGTCATCCGCAGAGTGCTATGGCCGTGACAATCTTGCGAAGCCGTTGAGAGAGATTGACAGTGCTCCAGCAGATTCGCACCCGTGCCTTCGGCGCCAGATCCTTCACTGGGTTATGCGCATGCATCAGGGGCCCAAGACTCAGACACCCCAACAGCGGTGGAAGCATCCGATTCATCATCCGATTTCGAAAGTGACTCTCCAGGGTAGTCGAGTGATTCCGAAAATGAGCCACCTGATGCTCATGATCCTGTAGCAGCTCCCAGACAATGGGACCCGGTAAGACGGTGGGTCAGTTCGCATCTGCGTCGAAGAAGCTGCGCCTTGGATCGCGAAAAGTGAAGTGCTGACATGAGCTCACCTTTTTCAGTTTCGATCAAGTGATCGATCAAGTTAGTCAGAAACATGCTTAAGTGGGCAGCAGTTTCTGACCATTTTCTGGGCATTTCTTGAGAAAGACCAGATTGAGCCTTTTGTGCTGAAGTCTTGATTAGGTGTGGCATGCCTGAGTAGGCGGTGATCGTCAGCCATGTTATGGGCATTTCTCAAGTGAGAAATCATCGAGTTTATTTTCCGGGCTCCTTGATTAACGTGCATCAAAATTTTCAAGATGGCACAGAAACAGACATGAGGCCAAGTCAGGATCAGTTTTCCTCATAGTCAGGCACTTTAACAGGGTTTGTCGCATGTGAGTGTAGCAAAGCACGGACACTAAATGGCATATAATGAAGTCACTTTTTCATCCTTTTTGCAGCAGAGGTCACGTGACTCGAAGCCATGAAAACGCTTCTGGAATCCAAGGAGGCTCTCAGATCAAGAGCGATTGAAGTCAGCTTGACTGAGGAGGCAGATGCCTTGAGAGCCAATAGAGTGGATTCGCTGGCTCGTTTGGCTTTTGCAGCCTGCCCACCAGGCGAAGCTCCAACAGACGCCCAGATCGATGCTCTCTTCGGTGCCAGAATAGTACCCAACTAAGGGACATATGCCTCTGTCAATCGCGTTTGAAGCTCAAACGTTGCTATCTGCAGACCTTCAAAACAAGGTGCACAAGACCGATGATCAGGTCAAAACCAAACTGGCGCCAGCAGAGAGAGAGAGAGAGAGAGAGAGAGAGAGAGAAAGAGAGAGAGAGAAAGCTCGCTTGGAAAGTCTTCGGTTCAAAGGAGAGGGGAATGCAGCTACCAAAGCTACGATGTCGTCCTTAGCATGATGGAGAAAGACACGCCCCTGTACCTTTCCCTGGGCAAGTTTCCGACCAGGAGGCAGGTGCTGGTGCAGAAGAAAGCCACAAAGGAGGTGTCGATCGATCAATCTGCACTCGTGATCAAGGATCGTGCTCAGGAGCGGCTGTGTTCAACCTCAACAGAGCTGGAGACGGTCAACGCGATGAAGAGGAGGGCGTTGGCCTTTGATGTAGTCAAGGCATGCAGCTTCCACTCCATGAACTCATATCATGCCGATCTCTTCGGCTACCTTCATCAGGCGCCTCCACCTGGCTACTCATCAGTGAGTTTGACACAGGTTGTCCCTACCGCTGTCTGCATCGAAAACATCCAATGACAGGCCAGCTCCAAAGCCGAAGGCCAAACCAGACCCTGGGCGATCAAGATCACCTCCTCCATCCAATCGCAACAATGGAGCCAATCAGCCAGCCAAAGGGAAAGGAAAGGGAAAGAAAGGAAAGCGAGGCATGTTGAGGTGTGCAGCCAAGTGATGAAGGAAAAATGAGAATATAAAGGATCAATTTCGTTGTTTCAGACGCAAAATCCTTTCAGCAAACGCTGTTGTCAAAATCATGTGGAACATAAATGCGAAGACTCAACTGACTCAAAAAGGAAAATTGCGAACAGCGGCGACGGATGATTTCCTTGTGTTGCTGGGTGGCTCATCGAATCGAAATTCGAGTATGGCTAGGTTCAATGTGGCAGATTTTCCGCATTCTTCTGCGCCTTATTCAGGAGCTTCAAGAAGCTGTTGACGACTGCTACAATCTCAATGGCTGGGCACTACCCAAGAAGGACATTTGTAATTGATGTTATTGTCGTGCCTGTCGTGTCGGTGAGTGGTTGTTTTAAAGAAAAACATGTATAAAATGGAAACACGGGCTGAAAGCCAACATGATGTTTTAATGAACACATAAATTTTGAGCAGTATCAATGCATGTAAAACGTCATTGTCCTATACAATCTTTGTACCTAGTACCCGGACAAGGTTGCATTCCATGCCTAAAATTTGGTTCAAAGATGCAAGGATTGGCCTGCAAACCGGTGCCCCAGTTCAGTGGCTTGAGGTATTGCTTGAGGTGGTGACCGTCAGACCTATTTTCTCCCATTGAATTTGTTGTTTTTTGGATTTACATGGTCCATCACCAATGGCGGTCCAATGGCGGTCCGGTGCCAATTCTCCAGGAATTTGAAGCTGCATATTTGGGCCGGAAGAATACCTCAAAGTATGCATTCCTGGATGCGAATGCCAGGCTGGGCAAAGAGTGTGTTTCTCGTTTTGTGTTTTTGCAAGGCATTTGCAGAAATGAAGACTGCTCCGATTTTGCAAATTTATAGGTTTCCTTGCTTCTGTTACATTGTTGAATTCAATTCATGCAAAAGGGCCCGATGTATGTCCCGTTCTATGACTGGATGTAAATTAATGGACGGGAATTATGACATAAGTACACTTGAAGGCTTAAGTCATGATTAAATATATACCGCCGGACTGGAAGTTAGAATGCGCGTTTGGAAACCTATAGAGCGGTAAATTTTGGAATACAACGGGGTAAAACGCACGCATTCTAACTGGGAATTAGAATGCGCCCCGGTTCGCGCTTGACTTCTGGAC
>Ga0126342_10015531_pt1:2500-13342 | contig 13342 bp, 10 predicted proteins | sample Cyp1metagenome_FD_92528 | JGI IMG/M metagenome (GOLD analysis project Ga0126342, IMG submission 92528) | Coral microbial communities from Lord Howe Island, Old Settlement Bay, Australia - Cyphastrea 1 metagenome | ecosystem: Host-associated > Invertebrates > Cnidaria > Coral ...
AGTTTAACTTCTAAACTTCGTTCGATAAGATGATATGTGTTTGTAAGTGGGGTATACCAGTGCACCACAAAAATAGCAATTTAATGTGGAAGATGATTAACTCGTGGATTTTGGGTTATTGTCCATTTACAAACCCGAAAGAGGTCTTTTAATCAGTAACAACGAGCAGCAAACGGGGTGGCCTTCTTTTTCCCCAACAGCAAAACTTTGCTATGGGGTCTTTAGCCCGGATTGGCTCTCCGGTGCGATCCGGTGCAGCTTCAACACCAGGTTGCGGACAAGGTTCCGGAGGGTTCTGGTGCAGATACCTCGTGAGGCTCCGGAGGGTTCCGGTGCAGATACCTTGTGAGGTTCTGGAGGGTTCCGGTGAAGATACCTGCTGAGGCTCCGGAGGGTTCTGTGCGGTTCCGGAGGGTTCCGGTGCAGATACCTTGTGAGGTTCCAGAGGGTTCCGGTGCAGATACTTAGCTTGCCCCTTGTGAGGTTCCAGAGGGTTCCGGTGCAGATACTTAGCTTGTGAGGTTCCGGAAGTTTCCGGTGCAGGTACTCGGTGACGCGGTGAGGTTCCGGAGGGTTACGGTGCAGATACAGTACTTGGTTAGGTTCTAGAGGGTTTTGGTGCAGGTACCCGGTGAGGTTCCCGAAGTTTCCGGTGTAGCTACCTGATGAGGTTCCGGGTCTAGGTGAAGATGCGTGGTGAGGTTCCGGAGGGTTCCGGGGCAGATACCTTGTGAGGTTCCGGAGGGTTTTGGCGGAGAAGATGCTTGGTGAGGTTCCGGAGGGTTCCGGTGCAGATACCTTGTGAGGTTCCGGAGGGTTCTTGTGCAGATGCTTTGTCAAACTCCAAAGGGTTCCGATGTTTTTTCTGGCATAAGCATTTAATTTTTATGGCACAAGCGATTAACTTTTAGGGCAGAATGACTTTTTAAGGCAAAAACGCAGAAGCTTTCAAGCTGTTGGGGATAGCACCTGAGTTTATTTTTCTCTCTTTTTGGAAATTGCACAAGTAACTAAAGAATCTCAGTGACGTTAAACCCGTTGTACAAACGTTTGCGACTCGGAGTTAGAAATGTCCAGTTGGCAGTTTGCAGTTTGCAGCAGCTTCAGGTTCTGGATCCATCAGGTGGTTACCAGGTAAATCCCATCCCCCTTTTTTTTGAGCCCCCTTTGAAATCATGATGGCATGTATTGGATTTATCGTGATTTATCTATTGGATTTGTCAAAGGAAGTTGGGAAGCAATCTTCCGAGTTACGGACAAATAGAATTGTGAGACTCTACATCACAAAACAATACATCACATAACAATACATAACATAACAATACATCACATAAACGAAGGGTGGTGACTGAGGGAAGTGGTGATGAAGGGAGTGGTGACTAAGGGAAGTGGTGATGACGAAGGGTGGTGAAGTGGTGATGACGAAGGGTGGTGACTGAGGTAAGTGGGGAAGGGTGGCAGTGACTAAAGGAAATGGTGATGACGAAGGGTGGTGACTGAGGGAAGTGATGCTGCAAAACGCATTGTAATGGCCGCATGAAGGTTGCATGGGACTCGTGTTGGGGAGGAAGCCGGAACACCAAACCTTGTGTTTTTCCGCGTAAAGTGGCTGCAGCCGGCGATGAAGGGCAGCTCCTGTGTGAGGCGGGTGCGGCTTGGATCGTTTCAACGCGTAATCGGTTCTTCAATGGTGTTATGCAACGTGTGGATGCTGATATCGCATTGTAATGGCTCCATGAATGTGTGCGTGGTGCTAGAGAACGCATTGTGATGGCTGCATGAAGGTTGCATGGGACTCGTGTTGGGGAGGAAGCCGGAGCACGAAACCTTGTGCTTTTTCCGTGTAAAGTGGCTGCAGCCGGCGATGAAAGGTACATCCTGTGTGAGGCGGGTGCGGCTTGGATCGTTTCAACGCGTAATCGGTTCTTCCATGGTGGTCTGCAACGTGTGGATGCCAATCGCATTGTAGTGGCTGCATGCATGTGTGCGTGCTGCTGCAAAACGCATTGGAATCGCTGCATGAATGTTGCATGTGACTCGTGTGGGGAGGAAGCCGGAGCACGAAACTTGTGTTTTTCCGTGTAAAGTGGCTGCAGCCGGCGATGAAGGGCAGCTCCTGTGTGAGGCGGGTGCGGCTTGGATCGTTTCAACGCGTAATAGGTTCTTCAATGGTGTTCTGCAACGTGTGGATGCCAATCGCAATGTAATGGCTGCATGAATGTGTGCGTGGTATTAGAAAACACATTGTAATGGCTGCATGAATGTTGCATGGGACTCGTGTTGGGGAGGAAGCCGGAGCACAAAACCTTGTGCTTTTTCCGTGTAAAGTGGCTGCAGCCGGCGATGCAGGGCAGCTCCTGTGTGAGGCGGGTGCGGCTTGGATCGTTTCAACGCGTACTCGGTTCTCCCATGGTGTTCTGTACCGCGTGGATGCCAATCGCATTGTAATGGCTGCATGAATGTGTGTGCGTGGTGCTGCAAAACGCATTGGAATCGCTGCATGAATGTTGCATGGGACTCGTGTTGCGGAGGTAGCCGGGGCACGAAACTTGTGTTTTGCCGTGTAAAGTGGCTGCAGCCGGCGATGAAGAGCAGCTCGTGTACGCAGCGTGTGCGGCAGCGGTCGTTTCAAGGTCGAATCGGTTCCTCCTTGGCGTTCTGCAACGTGTGCTTGTTCATGTGTGCGTAGTTCTATGCCCTTGTTGAATCTCTGCAGATCGCAATGTAATGGCTGCATGATTGTTGTCATGTTCTGTTGCCATGTGCGTAGATACATGCGGGTTAGCCACCTGATGCTGCAAAACGCAATGTAATGGCTGCATGAATGTGCACGTGGTGCTGCAAAACGCAGTGTAATGGCTGCATAAAGGTTCCTCGCTCCTGCGGCTGTGCGCGTAATACTATTGTGTTTTGCAGCTGGGCATCGTAATTCGTATTGGAGTGGCTGCATCAAGGTTGTGACAGTTATTTGTCAGCAGATTTTTGCAATTTTGGGGCTGGTGACCTTTCTTGTAAAATTCCTTTTAAAAAGTGCTTCAAAATCGTATTTTCTTCGCTTTGGCGCCGAGATCCGGTTTTGGAGGTGGAGTTTCTGGCGCCGTTCCGTGCAGTTCTATTGCGTTCTGCAACTCAGTCGCTGCAGATCGCAGTGTAATGGCTGCATGAAGGTTCCTCGCTGCTCCGGCTGTGCGCGTAATATGATTGTGTTTTGAAGCTGGGGATCTTAAATCGTAATAGAGTCGCTGCATCAAGGTTGCGACAGTGATTTGTCAGCAGGTTTTTTCATTTTTTTGGGCTGGTGATTTTCTTTCGTTCGCTTTGGCGCAGAGATCCAGTTTTGAAGCTGCAATTCCTGTTGTCATTATGTACGAGAAAGCTTCTCTGTCTAAAAACTTCTTTCTGTAAAAGCTTGCTGTGTGTAAAAGATTTTGTGTGCAAAAACTTGCTGTGTGTAAAAGCTTTCTGTGTGTAAAAACTTGAGGCGTGTAAAAGCTTCTCTGTGTGTAAAAGTTTCTCTGTGTGTAAAAGCTTCTCTGTGTAAAAACTTCCCTGTGTAAAAGCTTGCTGTGTGTAAAGCTTTCTGTGTAAAAGCTTCTCTGTGTGTAAAAGTTTCTGTGTGTACAAGCTTCTCTGTGTAAAAACTTGCTGCGTGTAAGCTTCTCTGCGTGTACAAGTTTCTCTGTGTAAAACCTTCTCTGTATAAAAGCTTGCTGTGTGAAAAAACTTCTCTGTGTGCAAGCTTTGTAGTACAAAGTAGTACTGGGACGTACTTTGTGCAAGCTTTGCCGTACAAAGTAGTACTGGGACGTACTTCGTGGAAGCTTCGTAGTACAAAGTAGTACTGGGAAGTGCTTTTGGGCGACCTTTCATCTTGACGGACCATACGGGGGTATCTCAAACATTGGCTAAATATCTCCATGTCAGAACGATAAAACCAGGTTAAGCCGCTCCAGGTTTGCTGGTTAATTCCCCATGTTTGTACCAAACATTTTCTCCTTTAAGCTCCTTTATAAGGAGGTTTCCATAAATGGGGGATCCCCACAATGGATGGTTTATAATGGAAAATTCCATCAACATGGATGATTTGGGGGTACCCCTATTTTAGGACCCCCCCTTTGGAATCCTGTGGATCTACCTTTGGACCTTCGGATCATCGAACCTTGTCGGAACGCCAGGCGGTTAAGGTGCGGCAAGATGTACAGATGCTGCAATGTGTTGAAACCAAGACGACGGAGCAGAGGCAACTTGTCCGATGGCATCATTTCTGGCTGTGGTTATGGGATGGGCCATGGCTCAATTTTTTCAACACACCCAAAATTTGATAAGTGATAATTCATGCCAATTAGTTGATGAAAATCATTTGGTGATGATGATCTCATCCATATTACTTTGCACATGATTATCATCCCATTTGCTTGTCTATACCGGCAACATTCTTGGGAGGGTTTAATGGGGTTACCAGGTTTTGAGCCATATGGCCCAGCAGGCACCAGGGCAAGGTGCGTTCCAATTCTGCTTGGGAAGGGGTTTTCATGGATTTTGGAGGATTTTCATTGATCAGGTGAGATTCCCAGAAACCTTTTGTTGGGTCGGCACTCTCAAGATCCGAGGAAGGAGGGCGACCGGACCATCCAGGTGGAGCCTGCGATGGCTATGCGAAAGTGGGGGGGGGAACTGTCGGGAACTTATTTGATAGTGGGGAAATTTACAAATGATTGTCATTGGCCCATCAGACCTCCTGTTGGGCTTTTACTACATCACCAGGGTCACCTTGGCATCGCAGCAAATTTGCTCGCCGGCAACGCCTGCCACTTGTCACACTCCTCACTGCCACTTGGGCCATGGCTGCCTTTTGCTACCAGATGACCTTCATCGAAGAGGTTGCTGAACCAGTAGCAGAGGTCCGAGCAAAGAGCTGTCCACCAGTGCTGAATCTCTGCTTTCTGAAATAATCTGAAATGTGGCAAGCCTAAAGCCATGCACCATCCCCCAATGTTCAACAGAAATGGGTGATATATACCATCCAAAAATTTGAAGGTTTCGGATTTGGGTTTGACCACATTAGTAGTTTGCATGATTTTGCATCCCGGAAACTTGTGCTATTCGTTTTTTTTGAAACCCTGAAGCCAAGGAAGACCTTGACAGTACCGAAAGATGCAACCAACCTTGACTTTATGCATGAGCAGAAGCGGCTCGCATTGCAGGTCCGCTGGGTTTCAACAAGTAAAGACTCCACTTGTTGAGATACATTTAATATCATTTGCATTCATTTGTTTTTAATTTCAACATTACATAACATTACGTATAGTTACTTTACGTTTGATGCACCTCAAATCTTCAAAAGGTTCAAACTCAGGTGTAAACCATGTTTGCTCTTACCTTTCCAAGACACCAGCGCGTCAACGGAAACAAAGTCGGAAGATGGTGTCAGACCTTCAGATCCGAACTTGCACCACTAAAACCAGCTAAATTAGCAAAGGTTTCAGGGATTCTGACGCAGATCCCTAGGCAGCAACTGCGTCTCGTGTCAGGTGTCCAAACTTCAGGAAAGGTCTCAGCTGCTGTCTACCTTGGGCGGCCGAAGCACAAACGAAATTGGCGCACCTCGCGTTCAGGCGGCAGGGCAGTGGCGGCACGCCTGGTTTTCTGGAAGTCCTATGTGAACATTGTAGATCATGCAAAATTCGAAGTTAGGAGTTTTTCCATGTTTTTTTTTCTTGTTTTGAAGCGTTGGATGTTCCGTGCGTACTTTTCTTTCTTGGGTCGGTCTGGATATTTTGGGGTTAACAAAAACATCCGGTCAGGAGATTCCTTCGCTGGGAAGTTACGGGCATCCCAACATTTGTCGAAGGCCATGCATCCTCTTGGTGAAAGGAACATGCCAGAAGGGCTCAGCCTGCGGTTTCTGCCATTTGGAACATGATGCTCAGCGAAACTCCAGCGAGGCTGTACTCTGATTTCTCTTGTTCTTTCCCATGTATTTCCCCCAGATTCTTGACAATCTGGCGGCTAACCAAATCAGGAATTGCGCGCTCCTTCTTTCGACAAGCAGCAGAGAGACTACTTGAAGCTCCTGCCACGTGCGATCTTCTTGGAGATGATTTTACCGTATGTGCGCAAGACGGTGGAGGCTCGGGGATTACAGTGGATGCTAGTGGATGATAGATCTAGTGTTGGTAGAAAGCATCAGAAAGCGATGGGCTTTGTCAGGCCAGTGAGCTTCCTGGAGCCTGTCAAGTGCTTCAGCTACTGGAGAGCGAAATCGCTGTCCGAGCGGCATCTGCTGGTTTTCCGAAGGCCCGAAGGATTCCACGCAGGATTCGCCATGTGTTGGAGCGGATGAGTTTGGCCAATTTGGTCAGTGTGATCTGCTCGACCCTCACTGGGCGTTTTCCAAGGGTTTTGGCCAATGAGCTCAAGGACTTGCGTGAGATCGCCCAGACTTTAGAGTCTTGAACCCAGCCAGTGTTGGCATGAGCCCAGTGAAAATCTAATGCGAGGATTCGCGAGGTGTGTTTGTATCATATACAGTCATACATATATATATATATTATAGTCATTAGACCATTGATTGGTGGGAACATTTACAGGAAACTCACAAAACCATGAAATTTAGTTTATTCTGCCATCAAATATAGGGTTTTCCTGTACATATTCCTATAAACCAATTCACAGATATATGCACAGTGCATACATGTTGCAGGACATACAGGCCTGGTTTGTGGTCATGACTCAATTTCGCAAGATGCTGTGCTGAAGCATAGCGTTTTGATGTATGAATCCGCTAAGAATCATTGATTGATCCGCGTGCAGATCTGTCTGAAAGTCGGGTACCTTCAATTCCAGTGCTTCATCATCAGTTTCCCCACCAAAAGTCTAATGTGGTTGAAACAATAATAATCCACCCATTTGGGAATGGTCACCATACCACCTATAAGAATGGTGATGAGTGGGGGATGGTTTACGACATTGTTTTACCCACATTGTACTATAGGGCTATCCCAGTATCTAGCATTTTTGGACAGCATGATGCCGTGTCGATTCTTCTGACTTTGCTCATAGTGAAGCTGGTTGAAGCTCCCGGGCAGCGTGCTGGTACGGGGGCTCATCAGGCTGAACCAAATCTGTTCCCTGCAGACTTGGAATTCTCATGATCTAGCACTTCCCACTTTCCTGTGCAGTTCGGTGATTTCCTGCCATTTCATGATTTGAATGTTCTGACATCAAGTGTTTTTCATCCCCAAATATGGAACATCTTGACATGTCTGCTCTCCATCTTTATGGGTTTTGCACGTTTTTTTATTTTTCTCGGAGTTTTGGCCTATTTTTTCCCTGTCATGTCCTCGTCGGCGGTTTTCACTGTGCGTGCTTCAACCCAAAGACCCTGAAGTGATGCCCGGGACATCATTCAACTTGTTAAACGAAAGCACGTACTTTTGATAAGAAGTTTGAGGAATTTGAGGTATTTGGGCGATCAAAATTCATGGGTTTTAGAACGTGTAATCACTGAGACACTGGGAAGGAAGAGATCATGGTGTGGAATCTCCAAGGACATCATAAGTGCGTTACGGCGGTACGCCATTCGATTCCTTCGGTCAAGCATGTGTCATGTTCTCATGTGTCTCATGCCTCTGCCCACCAAGTTGTTAATTGAACACCATTGGAATGCTTCGAATGTTTGAACGGATTTAGGCTAATGTCAACCCTGGATTAATAAACCCCTGGGCTGTTTACTTGGGAGGGTACCATTTAAGTATTAGATTATGACTATTGGAGGAGTAACCCCCTTTTAATTAATAAACCATGGTTTATTAATCCGGGGTTGACATTTTTGAAACCAATGTTTGGTGGCAGTTCAGTGGCATGTCTTTTTGAAGATTTCTGAATGTGGCATGTGAATTTGAAGATTTCTGAAACAGTTGCGAAACAGTTGCGCCGCCCAGCTCATCGATCTAATTTTTGAAAGGGGGCACACACACAAATAATCTCGGCACCTCATAATGAAGTCATTTTGTGACATGCTCCACTTTTATTGTGCCACAAATGCCACAAATGGTTGGTATCTTCTTGTTCTTGTTCTTCTTGATGTGTCTTGGTTTGGGCTTGTAAGACAATTTGTATCTGATCCACAACAGCAGCGGCTGCCACAATACGCCCGATGAGGTGGGGTGCAACACGCTTTGAAGCTAGTACAGATCAAATGATCTCAGACCTGTTGTCAGGCTCTGCGACATTACAATGGAGCATGTTGAAACTCGCCTTGAAAAAACTTTGAAGACAATTCGGACGAACTCAAGGTGAACTTAAAACATCGTTGCAGGTTGAAGGCATGGCCAGCTTGTGAGAGTTGCTAGGTGGTAGTGGTAAAGACAATGTTCTTTACATTGACGCATTGCCCTGTTGCAAGCATGCACTCCAAGACGGCATGAACATGAGAAAACCAAGATGCGATGCATGATTTCCAAGAAGTTTTTTCATCGTTTTGATATAGTGTAGGGAACCCCCCTGATGACGTGATTTGTCAACGTTTACATGGGTTCGTCTGGAAATCGGGTACCCCATTCCATCCATTATTGGTCAATCATCATCATTCATTATCCCCATAAACATTTGCATAAGTGGGAGGCCAACCTCCCATTTGCAGACACACCCAAATATCATATGGTTGGTTGATTGGATCCTATATGATCATTGTATAGTCCCATTATATCCCCACCAAATCCCCATAACATGATTGTTTTGCATGGGGTTCAATCCCACATTACATCCCAAATGGCCATTTCCCGGATGTGTGATGCCCTCGACAGGGTTCTGCGGAGTGATCCATGCAGTTCTCTACCCGGAAGATCTGGCGCAAAAAACTTTGTGCAGCCAACTCTTCGGACCACGCCACAACCTGAAAAAAATGAAAAAGGGGGAGCGCATGAGCAGCGGCAAATTCTGCTACCATTTTTGAGCCTGCATTTCCCTCCCCCCAAAAAACAGACCATGCAGCGATTTAGTCAAATGTTATTGTGGGGTGCCTCTTTTGTCCTAGATCGGAACCACTGCAGAACCTGAAAGTTGCAGACGTCACAACTGCATGGAGGTATGAACGAAGCTGTGCGATCATGTGCAGCTGCAACCATGCTTACAACCCAATCAAAACATCTGAAACATCACGAATGAATGTCCAAATCTCCAGGCTCTCATAGAACCTTGATCTAGATGATATCCGCATGCCATCTGTCACCAGTCCTTCTATTCTGCACACGTTGTTTCCTGTCATATCATTCCACATATTGAAACACATTACACATCATAAATCCCTGTAAAGTCATAATCGTATTTCATACATACTATATCATACTACATATTTACAATAATTCCATCCCCCTAATATTATAATATTAAAGACCCCCATTCTATTGTTCCAAATGTGTGATTTTATCCCCTACCAAACCATGGTTTCTGGGGCGTGTACCCAAAAATAAGGGGAGGGATTGTAAGTAATTCCAACTATCCATCAATCATCCATTCATTATCCATGTTAATCATCCATCCAGAAATCCATTAGTCATCCCCATAGATAATATTTCCATTCATGTCCCAAAAATTGGGGGATGGGATTATTTACATCTGAGCAGTGTTCAAAACCCTGGTTGGTTGATGATTCTAGGGGATTATAATTATACCCTTCTTTACCGGACTCCACCAGGTGGATCGCTACAGTTACGACCTCCAGTGGCGTTCCGGCCCCGTGGATGCCACGAGCTTTCGCGCGTGGTCGAGCAACGCGGCGCGCGATGCGCTGCGGGATGGATGTGGCGCAGGTGGCCTGGACTGGGAGATGGGCCATGGCCATGGTGACTTAGCATGACTTAGCCAACCAAAAACGGTGGACATAGATATACAAATGATATACACATTCTGTATGTATGTAAATAAATTAAAATATATATATATATATAATGGCAACACCGGATTAATAAACCCCATGAGGATCCCAGAGGATTCTATTGGATTTGATGAGATTTGCTTGCTAAAATATCATGGATCCCACAAGATTCCATTGGGTTTGATGAGATTTGATTGCTAAAATCTCATGGATCCCACATTATTCCACTGGATTTGATGAGATTTGATTGCTAAAATCTCACGTGTCTGAGATTGATGAGACATGATGAGAACAAAAAGAATTGGAAATAATTAATTTTGGTTAACAAAAGGGAATTTCAGCACTGGAGGAGTGATGAGAAACAACTAGACGACGGATGGCCCGAGAGCGTAGAGGAGCAGGGTCTTCCCTTGTTAGCATGGAGACACCATAGTACAAGACAATAGATTAAAGATGTATTAGAGGCAGACGAGAAAGAGTACTATCAAGACAATATAGCACAAGTAGCTTTCAAAGAAGAGTAGTATCAAGACGAATAGCTTTCAAATAGCCTTTCACACACAACACTTTTACACACAGACGCTTTTACACACAGAGGCTTTTACACACAGACGCTCTTACACACAGAAGCTTCTGATTCTACACACAGACGCTTTTACACACAGAAGCTTTTACACACAGAGACTTTTACACACAGACACCTTTACACACAAAAATTTTTACACACAGATGCTTTTACACACAGAAGCTTTCACACACAGCACACAGAAGCTTTGTACACACAGAAAAAGTCGCAATTTTACCTCAGTTTTTGGCGATCGACCTTCATTTCGTGCGAAAACGTTGCAACGGGAACCCGGAAATCGCAATTTTACTTCAGTTTTTGGCGATCGACCCTCATTTCGTGCGAAAGGGTTGCAACGGGAACCCGGAAATCGCAATTTTACCTCAGTTTTTGACGATCG
>Ga0126342_10015532_pt1 | contig 13342 bp, 12 predicted proteins | sample Cyp1metagenome_FD_92528 | JGI IMG/M metagenome (GOLD analysis project Ga0126342, IMG submission 92528) | Coral microbial communities from Lord Howe Island, Old Settlement Bay, Australia - Cyphastrea 1 metagenome | ecosystem: Host-associated > Invertebrates > Cnidaria > Coral ...
CCAAGGCTAAGGCATAAGATGTTTGGGTGAGCCCAGACGAATGTTAGAACGCGTTGGAACTTGGAACCATTGAGTCGATGCCCTCTTCAAACCTCTTGAATGTGTACAGATGTACAGGCGGTAATATCAGTAATGAGTGCACTTGGCCATGATGGTTCAAAACAGAGTGGGCCAGCGTACGGGTTGCATTTTTGTCGAGCAACTGCCAAAAGCCACTTTATCTGCAAGCCCTACTAGGCCTATCTAGGCCTGCCAGCTTTGATGATGACTCCAGCAATGAATTCATGACATGCTTTGGGTCCTGTGGGTTTTGTTTTTCTGCATTTGCAAAGTTGAAGCGTTCAATACTTGCGGAAGTTTGGTTTCCATCCCTCTGCGCTGGGATTAGTGCTGATCCACAAAGGGAGCACGTTGAAGTGGGGTACAGAGCCAAGTTGTTGACTCTCGTACCGTACTAAACAGCCAATGAAAGCACGTCAACAAAAAGATGCCACAAGCTTCATGGTCTACTGAAGATGCACAAAGAAGAGAATGACTGTTGTGAGTCTTGTGGGTCTAACATGGTTCTCCCACCACTTTGCCTTTCCGACGGAAAATCAATCATGTCCTTTGCGAGGCCAAAGCATGCCCCGATTTGAGGTGCTTTGGGAGTTTGAGGGAGAACAGAAGGTAACGGGACTACTCCGTACTGTATTATTGCGATCTGCAAAGTAAATCTTGATGTAAATAGATGACACAAAATATTTGATAGTCTTCACCAAATGAAATACCACGTTTTTTGGCCTCTAAATGGAAACGTCACCTTTGGAATTATCTTTCCAATCATGGCTTGTAGAGGAGCTTTCTCGAAGTGAGCTTTGCTCAGCTGTCCGAACCTGAGAGACTACTTCAGACAACTGCTCCGGTGCCGCCAGGCATTGCCATTTGCATCCAATGTGGTGTTTCCACAAGTGAAACATGGTGAAACCTTAGATTCGACTTGTGAAGTTCGCATCTTTGTATATATCATTATATATTATATTATATATAACTACTCTCCATCCTTGAACCATTCTCTGGAATGGGAGTGGCTTTCGCTACGGTTCCATTTACCATCATTTACCGATTAATTGAGTTCACAATCATTACTCCATCTTAGTTTTGAATTGAAGAAGACTTTGTCATTTGCTCGCGGAAGATTTGGAGGTCCTGGACATTCAGAAAGGCTTAGCAGATTTGACCAAGCGCTTGGACTCTGTGGGCGAAGCGTGCAGCTCAGTTGAGATTTGGCACTGGTCCACTGCCAAGCAGGATACAGTACCCCACTTTCCAAGTTTTACAAGTAGCTATGATTAGCTATGCTTGTCAAGGTGTTTGATATTGTTTCAGGTTTGATGACTCCAGAGAGTTCAATCATCCTGTCCATGAAGGGAGCCACGCAGAGAGGTTTTTGCAATATGATATATATATATATATATACACAGTAATAATATGCGTAGCTTCTGTTGCCCGGTGTTTACTGTAGGAAGGGGACAAAAACGTTTGCAAGGTGTTAATAAGTTGATAATGTGATTGTTTTCAAAGTTTCGCAAAGGTGGGAAGAGAAGGAATGTCTGCAGAGCTTGCAAAGAAACTCAAGCTTGCACTGGTCGTAGCAACTGAACGCCCTTTGTGCTCTGTTTGGCCAAGCAACAGAGATGAAAGCCAAAGAGTTTGACACATTTTGACACTACATCACAATTTTTTTGCAGATCTTTTAGGCAACAAGAGCTTTGAAACATTGTCAGGAGTGGATGCATTGGATCCATTGATTCGGGAGCACTTAGAACATCTTAGAACATCTTAGAACATCTTAGAACATCTTAGAACATCTTAGAACATCTTAGAACATCTTAGAACATCTTAGAACATCTTAGAACATCTTAGAACATCTTAGACTGTGTCAAACATGTAACAGCTTTGGGGCTTGTTGTCACAGGCGAGGACAGTCGCAATGATCTTCGCCTGTAGATTGCTGCATGATGGCCGAGCAGTTGCTGATGGAGCTGAAATCGAAGCGTCCAAAAATGTGGATGATGGTTACCAACGGGGAAGGCGAAGGGTTGGAAACGGCCCAATTTTACATGAGATTGAAACACTTCAATACTACAGTATTGGCTAGGTATGTTGAACATTGCAAAACTATGTTAAGCAGGTGTTTATGAGAGACAGACTTGATAGCTGACTTGGATTCTGGCCAGAGGTAGGCCAACCCTGACAAGGTGCCTTGGTACACAGATCCCTTGTGAAGATGTGCAAAGCAGAAGGTTTGTCGCAAGGTGAAAACGATGACACTGTGTTGTTGCGAGCCTTACTGGAGGCCCATGGAAAGGGTTCGAATCCGGGAGGCTACTCCAAAAAGGGGTCGGACGTGCCAGGAAGCAGTTTGGATGAGGCTTTCCTGGAAGGTGAGTTTAAAGCCCTATGCACATTACATGGTGCGAGTGAACTCTCCTTTGACCAGTGTATGTCGTGGGACTGGATCGCGCATCAAGTTGGTGTTACTATTACCAAAGATGCGACTGGGGAGATTTGGCGACGGGTGGTGGGCACTCGTGAAGCAGCGTGTGAAACCGATTTCGTCGCTTTGGCTCGTGCACTGCAAGCTGAATCGGAGACTGCGACAACAATTCAGTCCTTCATGCGTGGATGCGCAGGGAGAGTCAAGGCCCACTCTCAAGCACGGGACGCAGCTGAGACTGCTCAAAAGAGTCGCTGCTCAGCAGAGATGAAACTTGCTCCCTACAATCCCACCCCAAGTTGCGCTGTTCGGCAGGCTTTAGATGCGTTGTCTGTTGGACCTGAAGATGTGCTGTACGACTTGGGATGTGGTGATGGACGTTTGTTGATTGCAGCTGCTCAACGAGGTGCCAAAGCCGTGGGCGTTGAATACGATGCTCGCTTTGTGGAGAAAGCTGATGGTGCAATCCGACAACTGGAGCTTTCAGATTTCGCCACAGTGATGTGTGGTGATGCCTTTGCCACCGATTTGGTGCCAGCTTCCAAGATCTTCGTGTATCTGGTGCCGGATGGATTGAGAAAACTGGAGCCGTCTCTAAATGCAGCGTTGAAACGAGGAACGCCCATTGCTAGCTACATGTTTTCGATTCCGGGTTGGTCTCCTGATGAAGTGCTTACAGCAGAGACGCGTTCCTCAGAGTGCAAAGTTTGGATTTACAAAACTGCCAGCTGCCTAGCAAAATAACATTGGTGCCTGCAGTTGCAGGATGTTTGATGTTTGTAGAAGTTTGACAATTTTTAATTTGTCCATGTTTGTCCTATTTCAACATGTTCTGATGTATCTTGTAGATAGGTTTGGGACGGTTTGGGAATGTCTTATCCAAAGTGGTGCGCATTTCCAGCAGATGTTCAGTCTCCCATGCTGTTTCAATAGCAGCCCACGGAGATCACAGAAAGATCGTGCTCAGCGGAGGTCAATAGTGATCCTTGAATTCTTTTGTTTCAGATTTGTTGGTTCTGAATCTTAATTTTAATTAATCGAATGGTGAATGGTGTTTCACTTGTTTTCACATGTTTTTTACCGATTCAATTTGTTGTGATGATGTCGGCTGAGGAGAACGCCTTGTTGCGCGAGGTGCTACCTTCTGAATTAGCATACTGTATATTCGCAACATGGCAGTGCAGCAATACATAGCAGTACCTAACAAATCCTAACAATACCTAACAGGCCATCTAGATCCATCTAGCAGAATCACATTTTGCCAAGTCGTGGGCTTTTGGGGCGTTTTCCTGGTGTCTGGTGACCTCCAACATGCTCCGCTTGCTCCGCTAGGAGAATGCTTTGCTGAAAGATGAGATTGATTCCAGGATTGAAGGAGCTAGGCCTGGAAGCCCAAGCCCAGTCCATCTCCACCCATGTCGCCATGGCCATGGCCCGGATGTCCAATTCATGCAGCTGTGGCAGTTGAGGAATTCTGGAAGACGTTCGGGTCGGCGAAGCTCATCTCAGGAGAGGCTTCTGGGAGCGCAGGGCAACGCTACATACAGATTCTAAAATGATCCAATTTTAATCATTTTAATCCAATTTTACATTCTACATGCTCCAGGATGGGTATCTACACATCGACATATCAATACGTATAATATCATCAGTTATGGCTGACTGCATTGGCAGAATCCGGCTGATCTGAAGGTGAAGAGCTTGCATGAGACTTGCATGAGCCTTGCACTGTCTGAACGCCGACGGAAATTTCAATCTGCGAGTTTGAAAAGAGCGGCCGACAGAGGAATGACGATTGCAACCTTTGCACCGAAAAAGCTTTTGGAAGACACACACACACACACTCACACAGTCACACTTGGTCAATATTGGTCAATTGTTTGTGAATCTTGGGCCATCTTGTGCCTTATTGAGCGACGTAGAGACATGTAAAGACACGATCACAATCATTAATGTTCCGCAACTGTCAAGCTTCAGGTCATTCGTGACCCAAATCCAAGTCAGGAGTCAGCCCAGATCATCTTGGGTTGCAAAAAACAACAACAAGCGTAGCGCCCTACAAAATTGACGCCGCTGACGCCGAAATAACATGTAGATTCAGTGGATCCCATCGGCATTCAAATGCGATCAACACATAGTTTTGGCTCTTCAAAGTTTGAAATCATGTGCGCCTGACATATCATATTCTTATATGTTCGTTCTTCGATTCTTTCATCCTTGATGTCATTATTGATAAAGAGGAATTCCATCAGCAGAACTTGACATGGTTTGACATAGCTGCATAGCTTAAGTTTTGTCGATGTAGCATGGCCTTTGGGAAGGCTGGCATGGCCATGTGGCTGAGAGTTACAAAGATCAAGACATGACTTGTGTTTGAAAAGCGACGAACGAATTGCTGATGAGTCATTTCGTTGCAAAGATCTATCGGAACAGATTGGAGACACATTTATGTTATGTTTCATCATGTCGACATCACCGTGACTCAATTGATCTCGTTTTACACATTTGTGATCGTTTGTCATCCTTTCTCATGTCTTTTTTTGTTCGTTAATTCTACAAATCCTTCTATTCTTCCCTTCTTTTGCTCGCACTGCCGCGCAGTATGGGTTCCCAATCGGTCCAGGCTTCCTTAGAGGTGAGCCTGGCCACGGTACCTCCACCGGGGCGATGTCGGTCCTGGGTTACTGCAAACAGCTCCAAGCAGCTCTTAGGTTTCCCATTTCATCCCATTTCCCAGTGTTTGAATATATATATATTATATATATAATATGTATATCTATATACTCTATATACTTTATATTATTATATAATATATACGTAGAATATAGATATTATATGCACATATATATATATATTACTATGTCTGTATATATAGTAGTATAATTATCTATATTGACTTACTTGCAAATCGCACAGATAACTGCATGAGTCCTTGGAACTGTTTGAGATGATGATCATCATCCACAGCAGTGAACACTGCAGCCTTGGCTCCAGAGGGTAAGCCGGCAAGGTAAAGAGACCGTAGTCATTCTTCGCTTGCACCAGGGAACCACCCTTAAGTAAAAAAGCAATGCTCACGCGCTGTCAAAGAAGCACTGACCACAGTGCTGTCACACACGACCGTGACAAGCAAGAGACAGGCAAGCAGAGAAAGCCAAGGAAGTGAAATCAGGGTGTAGACCTCTTGAGGGAATTGGCCGGGAAGGACACTTGCACTTCCTCAAGGCTGGCGGAGCGGAGTGGAAACTTGTGGCCTTTCCAGAAAGCCGTCAGAAACTGGTTGATAGTTGCATGGTTTCACGTCTCTTTATCTTCTATCCTACTGGGATCATGAATGATCATCAAACATCATGAGCAACATTGTATATTTATTTTTTTAGAATATTAGAATGTTATATAACGTTCATAATTCATGAGTTATATAATATATTATATCATAGATATAGAAAGATTGTCCAATGTACATCTATCATCATTATCATCACAATTCATATCGTCATAGACATGTTTAAGATATAAATAGGATATACCCTCTGGTTATTTAACATAGCCATGGTATAGATGGCCCATAGAAATAGATGCTTTACCGTTCTTAAACATGGGTGGATTTTCCATGGCAAACTCTTAGTCATAACCAGATGGTAATATGGCTAATTACTATATGTTACTATAGTTATATACACTAAGTACTATGAAGTATATGTTAAATATAGTAACATATAGTACTATAGTAACATATAGTACATTAACTATAGTTATACCTGTTATATATACTAATTAATGATAACCAATAGAACTCCCACTCTCCAACCGCGCAGGTGTCATGAGGCCTTCGATGCCGCAAGGCCCAGGCAGCGGTGAGGACCTTACGATGCCGCTCATGGCGGATTAAAAAATGGGAGCACTGGAGACTAATGGCTGATTAATGGGCTGATTAATGGAGTTTAATTGATGGACTTCAATGATTTTTAATGGTTAACGAATTCTTGGCATTGTTGAACAATCATTGGCTCACTAGCCACTATAATCATTCGCTTTGCTAGCAACATTGGTTGTGCGATGCTTGGTGGTTGTGATTCTCCGAGGTATGGGTGGCATGAGAATGCCTCTGGGTATGCCTATGATGGGCTTGCCAATGATGGGTATGCCAATGATGGGTGCGCAATACCTACACGAAACGCTGGCTGGAACCCCCATGGAAAAAACTAAACAGATCCAGCGCAGCGCGAAGGTATGCCGATGATGGGCATGCCAATGATGAACATGCAGCAAATGATGCAAGGCTGGATACAATCCAATACTGTGCAGCAGAAGACATTGTCTTCAGCCGTTTTTCCTTTTGTTTTATATACGCATAATATATATATATACACATAATAAATATAATATATATATACAGAGATTTAGCAGCTGAAAACCTGGAAAATCCTAAGAACCTGCACAATAATATTATTCATCTTGGAGCTTCAACATCTTCAACCATCCCATCCCATTCGCTTCCAGGCGGCCAAATGGCTGGAGCTTCTGTCCCTGCGTCTCTGAGCTGCAATGCTTTGGTGTTTGTGTATTTTCACTTAGGACCGCTAGCCATCCCAAAACCATCCAATTCTTCTACAAATCCCACACTGAAATAGTGGATTTCTATATATTTCTATGGATTTAGGGGCTTTGCAATCTTTAGATATGCTGTACTCATGTGGTATCCAGTGTGATGACTTGCTGTCATGCCAAGGGGTGCTGCTCAAGCAGGCTCTGTCTCGGGCAGCCAGGGCCTGACCGCCATCAGTGAGAATATGAGATAGTGACAGTAAGAACAGTGAACATAGATGAACATAGATGAACAATGATGAACATACTAATTTGCTCTTAAAATGCTCTTAAATAATGAACACTAACGATCTGGGAATCTCAGCACGCCGCAACGCCCAGCTTTCGGAGGCCCAGGTGGTGGCCCTGCACCCTTGGGCACGCCTCCAGAACGTCCTGAAGTGCTTGAGCGCAAGGCCGGGGCGGAAAGGGAGTGAAGCATAGAAGCATAGTGAAGCTTGGAAGGTGGACAAGTCCGGACAAGTTGGATGAAAATTTGGGTGAAGTTTGGTTGAACTGAATGGTTGGACAATGGACATCTCAGTTCTTAAACACGAAAGTGATGAGGCTGCAACTCGAGTGTATGTAGTGATGTTGGTGAATCATGGGCTGTAGACACGCCGTTTTTCTTGCTCGATGGCGTTCTGCTTGTACCAGTCTGGCCAGAAACATTGGAAGACACCTGTTTCAGCGTTAAATGTCTCAGTTTGATGAGTTTCCAGACATCAATAGACATCAGCTCCAACATTTTTTGTTCTTAGGATATCAAACGTTGTTGGATATATCGGATACGTATCATGCCCAAAATGGATCAGGAGCACTTGCTGCACGACTTGCAGCAAGCTGCCATCGAGCTTGCCCACAAGCAATATGCTGAGGCCGTGGGTAAGTCCCCAGTTACCCCAACAAAGCATTATGAATTATGATGTTCCCCAATATTTTGGGTAGTATAACCCCAGGAATTATCAACCAAAAGGATCCAAAAGGGTTTTTTACCGCTGCTCAAGTTATCCCCAGTTACCGCTGCTGGCATAATCGGGATGACCACTGAAGTGACCCACTTGTGATCCCAGTGATTGAGGATAGAATGGATTTCCCCAGTGTACATTGAGTGGTCATATGAGTCATATGGTATACATGGCATATACATGGCATATACATGGCATATACATGGCATATACATGGCATATACATGGCATATACATGGCATATACATGGTATATATGTTATATATGGATAACTGAATAACCACGGTATACCGCAAGGTCACAGAGAGAGAGAGAGAGAGAGAGAGACCAGTCTTTTCTGGCACGGGCGCAGGAACAGAATGAGCTGCGACAGAAACGAGATCGAAGTCGGTCCAGAGATGACCGCTGGGTTGCAGCAAACACCTGGTGATGTGATTCCTTTGTTGGTGAAATCTATATATCTGGGTTCTGGTATGTTTTGCTTTCTTAAACATCCATTAAAACATCATAAAAAGGGTTTTCCCACTTTGAAAACTTCATTGGCCTGAAGCATGAGCATCGATGGCCTCTGACATGCAAAGCACTTTTGTCATTCTAGACAGTCCTACAGCTTGAGACTCGAGACACAGCCCTGCGTTCTTGCAGGAAGACCGTAGACATTCTGCAAGGGATCTCAGACTCTTCATGTGTTTTTTGCTGTTCATCCATCCAAATGGAGATTGGGACGCAATTCCAAATGCCTCTATTGTAGAAGAGAAGATGCTGCCTGCCGAAATTGGAAATTCCATGTGCCCTAGACTGTCGGAGTGTAGATCCTTTTTAAGGCGCAAGATGAGGTGAGGTCCTCAGTACTTGAGCTCATCGAGCATGTCGAGCTGCAGCTGTGCAATGATTGTTTCAACTTGTCATGACCAAGGCAGGAAAGGAGGATGGGAAAGAAGAAGCTCCACCTCCCTGCCACCTGTGGTGTCCTCAATCTGAGGTTGTTTTGCCATGGACAAAAGATGACCAAAGACCAGAGTTCCCAAAGGACAACATGCCCACATTGCCGTTACTGATGCCTGAGGCACCCAGCGAAAAAGCCCAATGCCAAGTGCAAGTTCTGTCAGCGAGCTAGCAAAGGCTGCAAAGCTGCCCCCAAAAAGGGCAAAGAAGAGGCTGGGAATTTGAATGAAGCCCTGCCATACCTACGGATGGCAGCTGCTGCCGCAGAATTTCTGCTGAAGACGTGGGGAAGACTCGGGGTGCAATAGCTTTTGTATAAACATTTGTCCGGTCACAGTAAACAATGGTTTTGAGACAAATCTTTCCAAGGCTGTCCTGGGCTGTCCTTGTTGCTGGCCAAAAACATCTACTGTATTCGCCTGTAAAGTAAATGCACAAGTTGCTCAGAATCAGCGGAACTTGGTACACGAGAAAAGTGTAGGGCAAATGTAAAGTACTCCAGCAAAAGTGCAACAGAAGGAACACTTGTTTGGAGAATCTCGGGTTTCAGAGGAAATACAGCTATGTACTGCTCTATTGCACACTGCATCCCCAACTTTTGTTGCTTAATTCCTGAGAGGTTGAAGGGTAATTCATGGCTATATAATCAGGGCTATTTTGTAGTCAGTCCATGTCTGTCTCACATACATCACTGTTCCAAGGCAGGAGAGGGGAAAGACCATAAAGAGGCAGAAAGGGACACTGCAGGGCTCTCGACTCCGGTTTCCGCTCAGAAAGGGAACCACTGAGATGATGCGATGACACTGCGGGTATGTTTCAAAAAGTGGGGGACCTCCAAAAGTTACTCATCTCGATTGACACTATATAACCACGAAGGCGGTGATCTACCTCGAATTTCACATTTGACACATACCCAGATCACTGTGCAAGCTCTCAGAAATGAATTGAGCAACAATGGATCATAGCTATATGTTATACTATATCGCGTGGCGTCAGGAACATGGCGGCCAGGGCAAGCTCAAAAAGGCCAGAGTTGTCCGGCATTTTAGCATTTTCATCATTTTGTCAGCTGTTCTCATCAGATCTCATCAGTTTGTATGATTTTGTCAGCTGGAAATGCTGGAAAGTGAATGGAAGATACGTTGCCAGGACATGGACGATGAGGAGGATTACTCTCGCCATGGCCTCGGTTCTTACTCTCTTTGGGCGCTGTGACCTTGACAACGATACATCTTGATACATGGATTCCTCCATTGACCCTCTCCTGGCAAAAAAGTAGTTCCTTTCAAAGCGACAAGTTAAGCCGCTGAGCAGGTCGTACCTTCAATTGCAGTCCAATCTTGAAAGATCAGATTTTGGGCACCAGCCTCAGTTTGACGTTTTGTGACTTTGGATGAACAAGCTAGAGGATCTAGAGGTGGCTGGTTTATTATGGTTTATTACCTCCAGCAATTGCCAATGGAAGAGTTTATGGAACAGTGCTAAGTCGACTAAGTCCTACTTGTGTGGTTCTCTCCAAGGCTCCAGCTACTTCAAGAGCATGCTGCAGCTCACTACGATAGACGAAATCATTGAAGAGATCAAGAACTATGCCGATACGTTGGACGTGCCCTGGCCTTTTCTGGCTTTCGAAATTGAAGATTGAACATGGCCATTGAAAGATGTCCAACTTCGTCTTGTAAAGAGCCACGGCCAGGTGTACAACTCTGGGAGTAGCACATCGCCATCCAACTTCGTTTGTCAGGCGTGGCAATCGCCCAGAGCTCTGCCTCAGATTTTGACCGGGCTGACGGACCAGTGGAAAGTGAGATAATGTGAGCGCATCCTAAATGCGACAGGGAGTGAAGGGGAGGTTTCTCTCATGAAGGCAACTGACGGCTATTGGGGAGAAATCTTTAGGGAATGTAATGAACATATATAATTACATGATTATACAATATTATACATATATATACATTTCATCACACCTTTCCCAAGTCTAATATTGTTAATATGCTAATTTGCTTTGGGCCGTGCGCTCACTTGCCTGCGACGTCGGGAGCTCTGTGGCGGCACCTCTTGTCCTGGTTGATCAGCTTAAGCGTATGCTAGCTGCTAGAGCAGCTACTAGCAGGGGTGGGTTTCAGATTGGGATGTAACATGATGTAACCACTGAAGTGGTGATTCCGCCAATGTTCTGTGAATGCTGCGGAATCATGCTGGCAAGCAGGCTCTTGTTCAGAGGTGTCAAGACCAAGTAAGTACTGAGACGGTGCCTTTGGGATCCACACACTACAAACCGACTTCAAATAAAACTTTCCCGGCTCGGACGAAGGTGTACCGCATTTTTACTCTTCCTGAAGCAGAAGACCTCAACCAACTGCAGGCATGGAAATGGTACATGCGTCAAGATGCTTCCAAACCCTCCAAATAGCTTCATACCCTCTTCCTGCACATTTCATGGCTGCAAGTATTTCTAGACATGCACAGGTGATTCTGGAGAACTCTACGCCCACTGTACGGATCTCGGACGGTCATGACAGGGCAGCATTCAAACATATTCAAACACAACATGGTTTCCCAGCATGTGAAGCAACTTGCGCTGCAGGTGCGTTGTGCCGGATTGATCTATCTCCGCTTCGTTGTTCCACCAGCCAAGCTCTTTGACAAGCCCCACCAGCTTGGTTTGAAACAACTTTGGAAGTTTGAGTCGAACGACACCTCGATTCTCAATGATTTTCATATGTTCGAGAAACATGCCTCTTGAGTGACAGGCTGGAGGAGTATTTGTTCGATGAGATGGAGTTGAAGTACCAGGTACATGTACCACAATCAGCAGACCATAAATCGCTGGATGTGAGTGTTCCGAGAATGTCTGGAGTCTTGCGTGTCTCGTGTTGCTCTATGTTGCAGAATGTTCTGCTGTAGATTCTATCAAACTCTGTTCGCCGTTTCGCTACAGCAAAATACTTTTGCAGGAAGCTGGCAGAAGTGTCACAACGACCATTGGTCAATATGTCGAGGCCTGTGACACCAAGTGCATCACAACGCCACAGCTGAATTGCAGCACTTTTTTGTGTTGAAGTCTCTAGAATCCTAGAAGTCCCTACAACAAGACTGTCAGATACTGTCAGTCTGTCAGTCACTGTCAATGGTCACCCTTTGCAAGTCATCAGCCCGTGGCCACAGATCCGGCTGTGCAGGGCCTCTTGGGAAAGGAAAAGTATTTTGGTCGACCGCTGCCTCGAGTGCCCGTGAAGGCCGGGGACTTTCGTGCCTTTGGATGGACAACGGACTACGGCAGCCCGCCTTAGAGAGTCTGCTCTTGTACGTCATACATCGCCGGAGATGAGTTGGCATGGATACATAGAGCATAAATACTGAACAATCACTTTGAGACACTGTGAAATGAATGTGACATGTATAGTTAACGAACAAAGGCCCACAGTCTGATCATAGACTGTTTGGTTTTTCTGGTCAGGTGAAGCATCAACTGGAAAAGGAGCTGGCGCCTATTAGCCAATATCGAAAACGCATGGAGGCAGAAGTGGTCATCAGTTGTTCCACATTTGATGGATATTGATGTTGTAAATAATATTGTATATTATTACATGATGATATTTTGTATAAGAATTGTTTGCACTGAATTGTGAGGAAAGATGTGTCTGCTCTGCACCAAATCTTCTGCGAGTCACTCTTCACTGTGACAGGCCCATATGAAAAACAACATAAAGAAGATTGCTGGAACCCCAGTGGAGGCTCCCTGCACTGCTGATATTTTATTGTTTTCTGCTTCTTTCGGCAGAGTCTCTACATATTTTAAATGGATCATGTTCTGCTCCAAAGTTGCCACTCGTCTTTGGATCTATGGGTTTGTCTGGAAATAGGGTGCTCGATGGGCACTCCTCAATCTTGATGGGATATCATCATCCCGATTGAAATTGTTATGTATGCACCATTATATATATATGATTATATTAATAATATATTATATTATAGTATAATATATTATATTATATTATATTATATTATATTATATTATTGAAATTATATTATATTATATTATATTATATTATTAATATTATATTATTGAAATTATATTATATTATATTATATTACATTATATTACATTATATTGGATTACATTATATTGTATTACATTATATTGTACACCCTAGAAATTTAACATAGCATAGATCAGCTCTGGCACCGGCTCATTAACATAGCATCCGGTACCGTTGTGCGGCCTGGGGAAAAGGATATAGGTAGATTTTGGGCCCGTTGGGCACCAACTCATTAACATAGCATCCGGCGCCGTTGTGGGAATAATTTGTGCATTCCCCAGGAAATGGAGATCAAAAACCTGCGATGGGTGCTAACCTGG
>Ga0126342_10015533_pt1 | contig 13341 bp, 15 predicted proteins | sample Cyp1metagenome_FD_92528 | JGI IMG/M metagenome (GOLD analysis project Ga0126342, IMG submission 92528) | Coral microbial communities from Lord Howe Island, Old Settlement Bay, Australia - Cyphastrea 1 metagenome | ecosystem: Host-associated > Invertebrates > Cnidaria > Coral ...
TGGCCATGGATGGCCATGGATGGCCATGGCTAAAACTTCTTGGGGTGAAATTATGTGAAATTATGAAATTGATATGCATTGACTCGACTCAAGTGCGTTTAGGTTCGATTTTGTTCAATCGGAGAATCAGATTGAGCAGGTGGACAGCAATCTCTCAGGGCAGCCCTATGTCCACGGGACGGATCCCTATTGTGATCTATATAATATAGTATACCACTATATATAATATAGAATAAGCACAATACTATACATATATGCGTTTGTGTATGTGAGTGAATGTGTTGGGCAAGCTTGTCGAAGTCCCTTGTTGAATTGCAGAAGCCCTCAAGCGGTTGCAATCAATAAGTTTGCATTCTGTAATGTGGTTTGGGCCACGGCCACCCACCAATTGCCCCACACCAGGGCACACATGTTCACACGACTGCCGAGCATCGCTTCAACTTCTTGTACTGCTTCTCGGCATCGACCCTATGGTCTGCTGCTCGCTTGACAGCAGCCTCACCAACGGAAATGCGATTCTTTAAGGCCTGCGAATGGGGCCACGAGCCAGCATTGGATGGCATGACATAGGGATGCTCAGGGATGGCAACTGGGTATAACATGGTATAACTGGGTATGATGGACATGGAAATTCATTGCAATTAACGGTAACCACTGGCAAACCATTGGAGGTTGAGAAGCAGCGTGATGGAGCAATGGCACGGTGTGAAACACCCCACGTGAACTTCGTGTCCGTGCAGCCTGCCGCGGCAAATTTTTGACGCAACGGACTCGGGCAAATATGTTGACTCTAATCGGTCAACGACAAGTCCTCTTTGTTCTGCAAATCTCGCGCGTGAGTGAAATATTTCTTGTCGATGACTCCATTGATCCCAGGGCTCAAAATCACTTGATTTGTGCTAATGTAGAAGGGCACGCCATCTTGGACGGCTTTCTTCAAATCAATCCAAATGGCAATTTGACAGTCATAGCGCATGCCAGAGATTACTCTTTCATCGCCAGGGTTGAAGGAGGAGAAATGCACATGGTTGCGGTAGCTTTGGCCTTGGCGGCCACCAGCCAATAGCCCTTTTCTTTTGATGCTCTCAAAGTGCTTTCGGTATGTCCCGTGCACACAGCAATCGGGCAAGTTCTTTAAATCCACGGTCTGGAGGAGCTGGCTGTCATCTACGACCTTCATTGAATGACCTTGCACAGCTCTGATCATCACCCGACCATCCCCCTTTAACTCGAAGCGTTTCTTGTCGTTCCCTGCGACAATTCGCTCCACGTCAGCTTGGGTCGTTTTCAAGCCTGACAGCCAAGGGCATGCTAAGACCTCGTCTAAATGACAAAATCCATCAGGTAGGACTTCGATGTCAAATTCCAAGGCTCTGTGGCGCAGGATCTGCGACAAAGTCTTCGAAATCTTCAGCTCTCGAGATGAGTCTCGCGAGTCTCGCGAGTCTCGCCTGTCGGTCCTGCCCTTCGAGATCTTCGAGCCACGGCTTTGCGCTTTCGCTGGCAGCTCGAGTGGCTCGAGTGGCTCGGTCGCTTTCTCTGAGGGCGTGGGAGTTAGCAGAAATGTCGGCTTATGGACGACGCAAAGACCAAGTTGACCCAAATAATCCAGCTCCATGGCTGAAAAAATCCGGGTAGATATTTGGTAGATGTTGGTAGAACATGTTGGAATGCAAAAAGAGGATGTGGGAAATGCAGACTGCAAAGTCGGAGGACAAAGCTGGGTACTGACATGATCTGACATGTACTGACAGAGGCAGTAGCTATGCACTCCTTTTAGACAAATGGATCCTGACATTCACCGTTTACAAAAACGGGGCCTCAAAAGCGACTCGTGCCCTCTGGATGTCCCGGGCATAAGTGATGTGTAGAAATGGTAGCAGCCGTTCTCTAGCTCAACGATACAGGCTTGCAAAGTTTGCTGAGTTCATCAATTACTTTTGCATCTTTTTGCCAGGATTCATGAATGCCTCAAAGCTCTGCAGCTTGAGATAAAAGCAAACCAAGAGGCGATCAGATCCATGCATGGCTATCTCCATGGGTTGACCATGGGTTGACCATGGGTTGAACATGGCAAGACCTGGCTTATACGATCCACCATTGCCTGATCAGCCTTCCGTAAACAACTATATTATATATACATGTTATATATCTAAGATTTCGAAAGCCGCCAGAGCATCACAGAAAGAGTAAAAGAGTCAGAAAAACACAAAATCACGGCAAAACAACTGCAGATCGTCCAGATCTTCCAGCCTTGTATTCACACGCTGCATCCTCGGCAGCTCTCTCTGCTGCCTGTCGTTCCACCAAGGCTGTGTCCACCAATGCCTGACGCCGACAGATTGAGCCCAAACAAAATGGACTCCCAATATCTTCCAAATGGAATCTGATGGAATCTGCACTGAATAATCAGAATATCACAGAATCCCATCCTGGCATATTCTGGCATTACTTACATTGAGACTTACATCATATCGCATCATCGTCTGTCAAAACATGTCAAAACCAAGAACTCCTCACCAAGGTAACATGGTTCATAGCTCAATCCTGCCAGAACTCTTCGTTTATCTGTGGCTAAACATCACTGGACCAACAGAACCTTGGCTTTGGCGACGCTCTTGTCCTTGCTGCCTTCAGAAGATCTTTCCTGTGAAGATCCCGACACTGGGCTAAGCTGTGTCACGAGGTGCAGGGGAACATAGGGGAACTACAAACATGAGATACGTTTGCAACTAGTGACAAGGACGGCAATGGGATCTACCATGGACCCACCATTCACACTCACCGGTCATGCATCTAAAATGATATTGAAAACAATATTTTAGCATATGATAACTTCTAACATCACCGACAAAACTGACATTTTGGCAACAAATGGCAACAGATGGCAACATCTTGTTCTTTTAAAAAGTTATCTGACATAATTTTGATATATTTTGATGTCATCTCCGCGGCGGTGCCTTCGCTTTTTTCTCGGCGGCTTGACGACCCTTCGAAGCCTCGAACGGGGTGGGTAAACTCCGTGGCAGTGACCGGATCCCATCACGCTGCCTCATTGCGTCATGGGATCGCATGGTGCAACTGAAGATCTCTCAATTTTGTAGACACTGCATGACACTGCCAGAGTGTGCCAGAGTGGAATCCAAATCTGACCTGATTTGTCATGATTTGTGAGTGAGCTGATGTGGAGCAGCTCAACAATGAAAATCAAAAGGTGTCAGATCAACCTCGATTTGAATTACGGACCATCCAAATCCAAACCATCCCAGGCCTGAAGAGTAGCCTCCTCGTGGTCCTTCAACTCCTTCTCCGCATCCTGCAGCCAGCAATGACATGCCGTGACACATTGACTCAAAAGATCTCAAGAACCCCAATTATGCAAAATGATGCAAGATGATGTAAGGCGAAAAAGAAACACTGCCAATAACGTTAGTATCTGAGTATTTTTTTCTCGCTACCGGTCACCCTTAAATTTGGATGCCATGCTACCAACGCTTGGCGGGGCAGCTCGGCATATTTTTTGTGACACAAAAGTTACACGCGATCCGGCATCCGGCCTCCGGCCGTTCCATGATCAAACCATTTGAAATACCATTTGAAATACCATTTGAAATACAATGTGAAATACCATGAGATACCATGAGCATGTATGAGCATGAGCCGATCCGAGATCGTATGGAGATCAGGTACGGCTTATCCGAGTGAATGGCTCGCTGCATACAATGAGGCCCAACCTTCCAAAATTTCCATGGACTTCTCTCCAAATGGGAGGAACTTGTGTTTCTTGAGCTGTTTGTTTAAGATGCCTGTCTTGATGTTCACCTGCAGCGCACGGGGATGCACGCAGCCAACTCGTCGTAGCTTGTGCACCACCTGCTGCTGATCTCGCAGGTCCCATCCGGTCTTCCCAGCCAGGTACCTCGCAGCATCGCAGCGTCGCGACTTCTGACATCATCAAATGCACAAGGCAAAAGATATGTGGATATTATGTGGATATTATGTGGATCAATCTGGACCCATCTGTAGATCTATGATCTATAAACTATACGTGTATGTATCCAATATGGATCAACCACGTCATATATCACCGGATGGCAATGCTGACATTTTACTATCACATATATTTTTTTAAAGCCAGGGGCGGCTATGCAAGTTGTGTAAATGTCAAACAGGCACGCGCGAGCCTCACAGTTTTGCTGAGCTCGTCATGCTCAAAAGCAAAGTCCATCAGGACTTGCATTTCGTCCTCATCGAAAGGCTCCACGTTGATCTTTTCCAAGTTTTTGGCGACTCGACCTTCGGTGAATTCATGAATGTACCAGGTCTCTGTGTAGAGATTTCCACGGAACATGTGATCCAAGACCTTCTGGGCCTTCTCCTCATCCCAGCCACCTTTTGCAACGACCTGAGCGAAGAGAGGCTTAAAATTCTCCAGGTCTTTCTCTTTCTCCAACTTCTCCATTTCTTCGGCTGCTTCAATCAATGCCTCCATTTGAGTCACTCTTTCTTTGAAGCGCTCATTGGCAGCCAGCTCCTGCTCCTTCCTTGTTAGGATATCTTTCATTTCCTGTTTCCAAGTCCTCAAGTGCCGTACAGTCCGATCCACCCCATGTTCAGGAGAACTTGCTGGAAACCAGAGGATCTGCACAGCAATGAGTGGATTCAGACTCTTCTCCATGATGTCTTTCACCATCGGCAAAATCTCAAACAACTTTTCCTCAGGGATCTCCTGCTTGTCGAACCACATGTCTCTGTCACACCAAAGTTCGGCTCGGTCACCTACAGCTACGCGGATTGCATCAGAGGTGATGGTCAAGATGTCGACGTGATTCGATTCGCAAAAGGGAACGGCATCTGCCCAGGTGTCTTCCCAGTTGTAATCTTGTCTGCTGATCTTGTGATCTCGAAGATAGTTGTGAACTTTGTCCTTCAAATCCTCATAGTATGCCTCATGCATGGCCATGATGCTCACGGTGTTGATCATACCATCCCGGTTTTCTTCACGTTCTTTCTTGCTGCCAGAGAACAAGAAGTCCACAAACTCCCGGATTTGCAGCATGCCATCCTTGTTGTAATCACACTGTTTCATGAGGGACTCGATGGTCTCATCATCCCAATCTGCGAGTTTCTTGATGATTGCTGTGACTTCCTCTTTACTCAGCACGCCATTCTTGTCCGTATCAGCTGCCAAGAAGATCTGCTTCACCCGTTCAGCACCAGCATAGATAGGCATCACCGATCACAGTCGGATCACACCCGATCACAGCTATCTGGAACCGGAAATGAATTGAAAAGTGCAGATGCTTGAGCCAGCAAGAGTCTCAGAACCCAAGCAAAGTCTAAACATCTCAAAGCAAATCAAAACATCGCAAAATGCAAAGGCTTCAAGCATCATGCTAAAGTGATCTAAAGTGACAAGTACATACAAGTAGCTGAGTGAGCAAACCGATCAAACCGGAGGGAACTGCTACCACAAGAAAATGCACATTCGCATCCAAGCACCTCGTGGGCCTTCTCCACTTCTGCCAGCGACTCTCCCGAATCCTTCTTCTCCTTTTGCGGCACTGGAGATATGGCATGATATTTCTGAAAGAGCATGAAAGAACATATCTTAAATGATATGAATCACTTATAAATCTGAGTGAATCTGCATGATCTTGTTTTGACAATTCTTGACAGCTGTTTTGACATGAAATTTGCTCAAAATCAAAGATGTCACCATCATCTGCACCTGAAACCTCTTCGCCAATGCTGTTGGACAATCGGTGCAGTGTAACTAATCAGTTCAATGCCACAGCACCATAGTTGGCCAGATCACAAATAAATGGAATATAGATGAATATAGTAACATTGCCCCAACAAATGGGCCACAATTAGCACTCTATTGCAAATGATGCAAATATATGCAAATGCTAAGGGAACATTCTATAGAGAAGTTGGCCGAGAGATGCTAAGAGGTGGCTAAGATTGGTGCTAAGATTGATGCTAACAGTAAGAGTTCTTGCCAAGAGTCTGCCAAAATCTTTGTTGCCTTTTTGTCCATGTTGCGTGCTTGTTTGAAGGCCGTCTTCTCAGCAGCATCCTGGGCAAACTTCGCGGCAAACTCAACATTTGCTTCACCTGGGCAACCCTTCGTATCTCTTCGTGCGCTTCCAGCGTTTTTCTGGGAAAGACTGCGCAACTCGGAAAGACCAATGCATCAAGGTTCGTGGTGTGGCCGGGACGTGTCGGGACAAGTGTCAAAGCATGAAATGAAAGCCAAAGCCCATTGAAATGAAAGATGCACGGCTGATGCATGACTGATGCATGGCTGATGCATGGCTGATGCATGGCTGAATGGCCGCTGTGACTTCCGGTGCCTTCAAGTTGACCATCAAGTCCAGAGCCTCCTTCTCTTGCTGCACCTCCTCCTGATTTGTGAAGCATGAAATTCTGAAATGCATCTCTCCTTACACATGTATCGCAGAGCCATTCTGAACTGGGCTTTCCACCCATACCCGGCCTCCCATGGCCTCCCTATTTCATGTCAAACAGGCGCCGCAAATATGCCGCAAATGCTACGACACCAAAACATGCCAGGACACCAATTGCAGTTTCAGCTTGGCAATCTGGGCATTGATTTCCTCGGGGCATAGGGATTCTGCTTGAGTGCCTTTCTGAGTGCCCATACGTCCTTCTGTGTCACGACGCAACCGACTGCCATGCGATGGCACCTTCTCCTCTTCCACCTTGGCCGCCTTCTTCTTCCTGGGGATTATGATGTGACGTCTAAATATTCAGAGGCATTCATAGATGCTCACAGACAAACACAGACATTCCACATGTCTTAAAATGAAACAATGGACACGTGGACGTTCGATCAAACACGTTGGTCGGGCATGACTCATGAAATTCTCTGAAGCATAGTGAAATATGATGAAATATACCGAATTGATGCTTCACATCCCTTCACTAAGGCCACTGCTGCAGTTTCTCTTTCTCTGAACCGTAGGACATCGCCTGAGATGCGAAAGGCGGCGAAAGGTGCAGTTTTTGCAGACGAAGCTCCGAAGCAACACGCACCTTGGCCATTTCTGCCGCAGCTTCCTGCGGAAACGGAATCCCCAAGCGCTAAGACCAACCATATTACACACAATGGAAGGATACGGAAGGATATGGAAGGTATCCAAAGTAAAGTCAAGTGATTACGTCATGTAATCCTCGTGCGATCATGTTGGATACTACTGCAGAAGTGCGTGCAACTCATTCCACCTACAGCTACAGCCTTTGGGATCTTTGGGATGCCTTGGTCCTCGTAAGCAGACTTCCATGCCTTTTCTTTCTCTTGAACCAATTTGCGAAGAGCCTCCGAGACTGAGACCGTCGCAGACGTTTAAAACTGCAGCTTAACAGCAAAGTCACTGATCTGATCAACAACTGCTATGAAACATGGCCAAGCACAGAGTTTAGTATAGTTTAGTAGCGGTGCCGTGGTGCCACTGTCTTTGCCTCCATTTCCACAGCTGCCAGCTCCATCTTTGTCTTGGCAAGTTTGACCTCCACAATGCATATCTGTGATATCACTAATAGACTATAATTGTGGCAGTAGGGTAAAAACATTGGCATGCCATGGCATGCCGCTGTCCAATAGTTGAGAAATGGGCATGTCAACAATATGGGTGTTGATAACAATGATAAGACATGGTCGAGATGACGAGATGGTGATGACGACGACAACGATAACGATCATGAATGGACATCCCCACAGCATCCCCCCAGAAATCGCTTATGATCCGGTCATCAATGAAGCACCGGGAGCACAATGATTGAGAAGCAGTACGTAGCGGAAGGACAGTGAACGACACCCCTGATGCCTGATCTGATATGTAGAGATGTGTAGAGATATGTAAAGTATGCGGTCTGATGTACAGTCGGATGTAGGACCGCCATTGCACCTTCTCTGAGGACTGACGCTCCGCTGTAGCCATGGTTTGCACAACTTTGGACGCCGCAGCCTCCGGGGAGATGCGACTGACATCGACACTGTCATTGCCGAGTTTCGCTCAAACATATGCATGATAGAAGCATGATAAAAATCATGACATGACATGATAGAAGTGATGGAAGTGATGGAAGTGATGGAAGTGATGGAAGTGATGGAAGTGATGGAAGTGATGGAAGTGATGGAAAGGAACGTCAGCACAATAAATCTCATTGCTGAATGAGGAAGGTCGAAAGGGCCGCCCACTGTGACTGCAGCATCTACTATAAGATCATATAAGATCTATAAGCTCTGCAGACACGAAGACACAGGCACCTTGTCTCCATACTTGCGTTCAAAGGCCTTCTCCTCCAGAGTCAAAGCTCCGGACCGGCATATCCGGCAGGCTTTGTGTTCCATGTGGCATGGCGTACAAACAACGGCAGTAGCTAATCCACACAAAATCCGGCGCTGCCTCTGCGGAGAACTTTTCGTTCGCATCGATCTCCCTGACTATAGCCTTCGAGGCTTTTCGCTCGCAGTCCTTCAACTTGGTTTCGGCCTTGTGGTGATCCATTACCACTCAACATCCAACATACCCTACGCATCCTATGTTTCTTCTGGTCCAATAGGCAGTTCCACAATGTCACAAGCAGCAGTCTCAACACGCTCAACCTGCATCATCTGCATCGAGTCTTGCCCCTTTGTGGGTTCAGTGGTGTCCCCATGGATTCCTAATGGCGCCTTCTCTAAACTCTGCGAGGATTTCATATCAGAGACCTTTTCCAATGCAGCCTTCTCGGCATCTTCCTGTCAGTTTGCATGATTGGATGATTGGCTTGCGGTAAGGCTTGCCGCTTACTCACAGCTCTTCCCGAATTTCACGCTCTTCAAATCTGCCCGTGTGCCTTTTCGTTGACCTTCCGTTCTGCTGTTTTCAGCTCGAACGCCATCCTTAGTTATTGCCATCTGGAATTTCATAGAAGAGCATGGAAGAACCCCAAGGACTGCCAAGGAAGGAGAGTTTGAAGATGTTTGAAGAGTGTGACTTGTTTCAAGCAACCTCTGCTTACCTTCGCTCACAACAATGCAAAACAAGCGGGAAACGTTGATATCAATGATGCTGCTCAAGCATCTTCTGCAGTGAGGATTGTTCCTTTTCGTACTTTAAATGCCTTAGGATCCGGTCGCAGCGCAAACAGAAATCTGCAAACAGCAAACATGGACGGCACTGGTCTCAATGCTGAGTTGCTGCATCTAAGTTGTGCCAAAAACATCCAACAACACATCTGCAGTTCATAACAATATCATTTCACAATCTATGCACGACAGCGGCTACACTAGCAACTAAGACGTCGCAGGGGATTCCCGTCCAAGCTGCAAAGATCTCCAGGCTGCAGCCTGACGGGACACGGAAGCTACACAAAAAAGCCTGGTTTAAAGATAGAAATTATATATGATGATAATATACAATACATTGCAATACTATAATGTAGTATATAAAGATATACATTACATATATATATATGTAATTTAGTACTTGGATATACTTGGCAATAATGTGACGCATCTAGACATCAGTTTGATTCCTTATCGATTTCGTGAAATTCTGAAATGAGGATTGTAATGTACATGAGCGTACCATGACGTACCAGTGCTGTCCCTTGGTCTCTGTGGTATCTATGGTATCTATGGTCTCTGTGAGCCTTGTGTTTGGCATATTTTTCTGCTGTGGACCTTTCGACCCGTCGCTTCTCTAGATCCTGCCGGTCCTGGCGAGGCCACCAGGGTACGATGTTCCAATCGCATCTCCGACCCCAGATGACCCCAGATGACCCCAGTGTAGTAAAGTGTAAGGCCATGTGAAAGGCCATGTGTAAGGGAATGTAAGGCCAAAGCGTGTCACACAGATCCCGATTCAGCCAATTAAATAGAAGCAGCTCTGGACTCTGGACCTGGCAAAAGCTATGGCAGCTATGGCAGCTATGGCAGCGGCAAATCGGGTCAGATGTTGTCCTCCTTCGTCTCCTTCCTCTCTTTGGGGTCGTCTTTGGTTTCCTTCGATGCACCTGGCCATATTGAGGGTGGACAGTTGGCACTAGTTTGAACCAATATGGTGACACTCAGCTGGTGACCTTCATGGGAAAAATGGAAAGTCGATGGAGTCGACTTTTGGTCGACTTTTGGCCCCAGATGCAGTGCTCGGCAGTGCTTCACCTCCAGCATCTTTGGATTCTGAAGTCTTTGCTTCAGTCCTCAGCTTCGCTGTAGTCCCAATGCTCAAAAGCTGCAGAAGCCTCAAAAACATACCCAAATGATCCAAAAAACTCTCCGAAAATCTCCGAAAGTCGCCTGGACTTGAATATGCTGTATCACATCATATCCACTGCATGCTGAGACTCGTGGACGACTGGGATGCTTCTGCTGTTCCTTTCTCTCGATCCTTCTCCTCCCAAAATTTTCAATGGCACTCAGCCTATTTCTCTCAACCAAATCTTTGCTACCCAGGCCCAGTCCATTCCTTCTCCACCCTACACCTTTCAACCGCTCTGCTTTACATTGCATCCTGCAATGCAACTTACACCTACAGCGAACAGTTTCGCATACGACATGGGCATCATGGGCAAATAACAGAAGGACCCCAAGATGCCCAAGAACAGCCTGTGACATCGACCCGATGACCCGCCTCTTCAGCTGACTTCTTGAGATCTCTCCACTGATTCAAACTGCCCCACTGGGGATCTGAGGCCTTGCAGGCATGGCCATCTTAGAATCTTATCACATTCGGCTGGGGAACTCAGAGAACATGAGAACTCCATTTCCAGCTTTGACCGCAGTTGAACAACATATCCCAATTGGATCCCCAGAACCCCCAGCCGTTCCGTCATCGTCTACAATGACAATACCAGGTTCACGCCAGGTTCATAGGTTTCATAGCTTCCAGGATTCCACCTGTCACGGGGCCTCCGCTTTCTTGGTTTCCTCCTTGGTCTCTGATGGAAGCTCCTGAACCATGGCAACGTTAGCCCAGTGATGTAGGAGAACGGACAGCAACTAATTCCAACATATTCCAACCAGGTCTAAACTGTCCTCGGATTTGTCTTTCCTTTTTTCATTGGGATCGTTGCTCTCTTTAGATGAGCCTTCCTTGGATGCTTCCTCTGATCCTTTGGTTTCTTTGGATGCATCTTTGGATGCTTCGGATGCTTCAAATGCTCCGGGCTCAGGCTGCGCAGTCTGTGGCTCAGGCCTCTCCCTCCCAGTTGCATCCGTTGCATCCTTTTGGCTGTCCTTTTTGTCAGCCTCTCCGGCCTCTCCTTTTGACTCCGCTCCGCCTTTTGAAGACTCTCCTTTCTCACCTCCTTTCTCATCCTTCACCTCATCTGTTGCCTCTTCCTTCACCATCTTAGCATCAGTGTTCCCTTTGTCATCTGAAACTTTGTCCTTTCCCTTACCTTCCTCTTTACCTTTCTTTTCGTCCTCCTTCTCTTCCTTTGTTTCTTTTATCTCTTCCTTCTTCTCGTCCTTTTTCTCGTCTTTTTTATCATTTTTGTCCTTCTGTTGGCGCTCCGAAGAATCCTGAGACTTTTCCGTCTCAGCTTTGCTTGCGGCGTTTTTTTGCGCCTTCTCGGGTCGATCCGAGTCTTTGTCACTCTTTGGCGCCGCCCTTGGCACAAGCACGCAATCATCTGTTATTCATCTGCTATCCATTTTTGCTCATGAAGGCCTGGATTGGGATATGACAACTGTCTCAATAACATCATAGCATCGCTCAGATCCTAATCCCATCTACGACCCGACCCCCTACTACAAACTGCAGAACCTGAATCCAATTTTCGCTCACATCTATTCTACATCATCATCAAACAGGCTCATGTCTGAAGATGTCTGAAAGCATTCCATCCGTTTCCCTTTGAAATCTTTGAATCGAGGGGCCTTTTTTTGGACTCCGTGCCCCTGACAGCTGCGGAAGATGATGCCGTCCTGCAAAAAATATCTCGTGACCCGTGAGACCTGTGAGAAACCCATGTCCTCGTCTCATCTCTATCGACCGTATTTTGGACAGTACGAGAGATAAGCTGAGCTGATACTTACGCTTATACAAGCTGGAGTATGCCTTACATTCCTTAAGTGGAGACTTGTCTGGAAAAGGACACTGCCGATGGCTCTGAAGTCGTGCACCAGGTGCAATGCAAATCGAGATAAATCGAGTAAAGGGGCCATGATAAGTTCAAAGTTCAAAGGCTTGATGCCATCAAGTGTGAAGGTTCTTTTGAACGGATCGGTTTTTTTTTCACAGGGCCCAACCTAGCATACATAGTTTTACATAGTTGCATACAATAGTTTTACAATAGTTATAAATAGTTACGTAATGTTACGTATAAGCGTACCAGTAGTACCGCACAAGGCGGTGGCGGAAGTTTCAAAAATAGTAAACCTATAGGAGAGGTTTTTTGTTGTGAATCACGGATGGCAGGGCGAAACCACTGATGGACCGAAAGGTGGTTGAGGTCTCCTCTCTTTTTCTCTCTCTTTCTCTCTCTTTCTCTGACGATCTACCTACCTACCTACCTACCTATCTATCTATCCATCTATCTATGTATCTAATGTATCTATGTATATATCTATCTATCTATCTATCTATCTATCTATCTATCTATCTATCTATCTCTCTCGCTATCCATCTATCTATCTATCTTTCTTTCTTTCTATCTAGCTATCTATCTATCTATCTATCTATCTATCTATCCATCCATCATCTATCCATCTATCCATCTATCCATCTATCTGTCTGTCTACCTATCTATCTATCTATCGATCTATCTAACTATCTATCTTTCTATCTATCTATCCATCTATCCATCTATCTGTCTATCTACCTATCTATCTATCTATCTATCTGTCTATCTATCTATCTATCTATCTATCTATATCTCTCTCTATCTATCTATCTATCTACCTATCTATCTATCCATCGATCGATCTATCTATCTATCTAATCTAGTCTAGTCTAGTCTAATCTTATGTTATCTTATCTATCTATCTGCAAGCCTGAAAATGAAGCTATTCTGCGAGACTTCCTCAGTTTTCTGAACTTGACAACATCAAAAACGCAGCAATTCAGCGAGACTTCCTCCATTTTGCACTTGACAACATCAAAAACGAAACAAGTCTGCGAGACTTCCTCATTTTTCGAAGTTGACAACATCAAAAAACGAAACAATTCTGCGAGACTTCCTTCAAAAATGGAAAGTTGAGTGCAGAGCTGACGGCCTCGTACCAATGCGTTTTGCGATTTTTCGACTCCACCTGTCTAAACTACTGCGCCTGCCACGAAAAAGTGATACCGGGTCATACGAAGTGCTGCACCTGTCACGCAA
>Ga0126342_10015534_pt1 | contig 13341 bp, 20 predicted proteins | sample Cyp1metagenome_FD_92528 | JGI IMG/M metagenome (GOLD analysis project Ga0126342, IMG submission 92528) | Coral microbial communities from Lord Howe Island, Old Settlement Bay, Australia - Cyphastrea 1 metagenome | ecosystem: Host-associated > Invertebrates > Cnidaria > Coral ...
ACCTCAACCTGGGACCTTCCGAGCTCAGTGCGCACCGCTGGACCTCAACCTGGGACCTTCCCAGCTCAGTGCGCACCGCTGGACCTCAACCTGGGACCTTCCCAGCTCAGTGCACACCGCTGGACCTCAACCTGGGACCTTCCGAGCTCAATACTTGGGGGAAAAAACCCGACGCCTTCCTGATGAAGACTGCTACAGCCATCAGGTAAAGCTGCTACCAGCTGGGCGTTGAGAATTTCAGTGTCACCAAAAGTGGTTTTGTCAACAAATTTCTGTTCAATACTTGGGGGAAAAAACCCGACGCCTTCCTGATGAAGACTGCTACAGCCATCAGTTAAAGCTGCTACCAGCTGGGCGTTGAAAATTTCAGTGTCACCACAAATTTGTCAACAAATTTCTGTTCAATACTTGCAGGAAAAAAACCGACGCCTTCCTGATGAAGACTGCTACAGCCATCAGGTAAAGCTGCTACCAGCTGGGCGTTGAAAATTTCAGTGTCACCACAAATTTGTCAACAAATTTCTGTTCAATACTTGGGGGAAAAAACACCGACGCCTTCCTGATGAAGACTGCTGCAGCCATCAGGTAAAGCTGCTACCAGCTGGGCCGTTGAACATTTCAGTGTCACCAAAAGTGGTATTGTCACCAAATTTCTGTTCAAGACTTGGGGGAAAAAAAACCCGACGCCTTCCCGATGAAGACTGCTACAGCCATCAGGTAAAGCTGCTACCAGCTGGGCGTTGAAAATTTCAGTGTCACCAAAAGTGGTTTTGTCAACAAATTTCTGTTCAATACTTGGGGGAAAAAACCCGACGCCTTCCTGATGAAGACTGCTACAGCCATCAGGTAAAGCTGCTACCAGCTGGGCGTTGAACATGTCAGTGTCACCACAAATTTGTCAACAAAGTTCTATGCCAGATAGAATGTCAGATAGAATGCCAGAAGATATGCGAGATAGAATGCCGTAAGATATGCCAGATAGAATGCCAGAAGATATGCCAGATAGAATGCCAGAAGGTATGCCAGATAGAATGTCAGATAAAATGTCAGATAGAATGCCAGAAGATTTGCCAGTAACAAAACGTATAAATGTCTGACTGTAACTCTGACCACACAATGAGGTTGTGATGATGAGATGCCGGCAGGACAAGTGGAGTTCAGATGCACCAGCTCGCTTTGTGTTTCTCAGCAGCGATTCTTCTTTACAATCTGGTATTGACTTTCAAATGAGCCTTGAAGACTCGGTGTTGAGAAAGCATGCCCACATGATTACTTGGCATACGTTTTTTGGACCATAAAACTTAAAATGAACTAAACAGACTTTCTTCGAGTGACCCCACCTGCACCCAGTGACTTTCTATCTAGCATTTTTTCTGACATATACTTTTTGACGTTTTATTTGACATTTTACCTCATGTATATATTCAGACATTCTATCTGGCATTCTATGGCATCTTTTCTGACATCACATCTGGCAAACACCTTGGGGGCGATCAGCATCAGAATTCATAATGTAGAAAAACACTTATATGGATTGTATGGTTTCTAAATTTGAAACGTTTTTTTTTTGGCAGTATCTCGTTTTGCTTGAAACTTGCAGGTGATTGAATCTCCAGATGTGCCTGCGGAGATTGATAATTTCAACATGTGCGGCTATATGGAGAGTGTTGCGCTACCGATTTGTCAGATCGGGCATGGCAATAGCGATGTCACTGGAAAATATGAAGCTGTATTCAGCTCAGCAAAACTCGACGTTGCTAGAATAGATTTCATCTCAGTGCTTCAATGAACCTTTACATTTTGTTTCAAGGTGTTGCATTTTGATTTGCACAACGAATTTGATGTAATGGCAGGGGGGTTGGAACACTGTACCATATACCATATGAGAATGATACTGTCTTTCTTCGTTGTGTGATAGTTATTCATTGATCGGTATTCATTCATTAGTCATTGTTTATGTTGCATGTTTGTGGAGAGCAGGGCGTTAGGGGCTTGATTGTTGTTTTCTATGGAGCGGTTTTTCTTCTGAGGTTGGTCTCCAGTCAAGTGGGCTTTCACACTATGGGCAATCAATAGTGTCCTACGTATCCGATTACGGAACGGAAGCAAAGTTCGTCGAAGCCACTCGGCCTCTACAAGCACATAATTTTGATGTTTTCCACAGAAACAGAGCATAGACTATAAATAGACTGCACTACTGTCTTGGTATTTCAGGTTGGAGGGAGATAGAGTTCAAAGTTGTCCGGGTCGGTTTGAAACCTGAAACAAACAATCTCGTCAAATTTTCCATGTAAACTTAGAATTTGAATTGGGTTTATTTCCCTCTTACTTATTCCCTAGATCAAATGACAATCACAAATTACAACTAAGAAAAACATGAAACCAACAAACAAACATGGTTTTGTTTTTGTACCTTACCGAAATCAGGTTCCACCCATCAGCATTGCCAAAGTCATCGCCGACACAGTGGAAAGTTCAAATGGCATGTTGGTTTTACAGAATGAAGTGAACGAAGCTGATGAAACTTTCTCCATGGAAGAGTCACTCTTTATTCCTGGTCCGAAACACATGCTGGACAATATAATCGGCGATATGTTGCAGAAGATGAATGAATATGAGGCTTTCCAGAGCTCTCTGAAAGTGTGTTGCGAAGCTTGGACTCGACAACAACATTCAACTCTTTGGATGTTGCCAAAAAATCTTTTTCATGTGACTGTGACTCTACCAAAAAAAAATCTGACCCAGAATGTGTACACTTGCCGTCGGTGTCTATCGCATATTGTTATGTAAGTTTGCACTTGTTAGATACTTAGAATACCTTCATACCTTCCATGAAAGTAATGTGCCTATGGCCTCTGCACTATCGTTGATCCAAGGATTTCATGTATCAACCCCACTATCGTGATCGTCTACTTGATCGGATCTTCAAAAACACTGAGTTCAAGGACCTTTTCAAGAGCTGGGAAGGAGGACACTTGGTGATGTGGCGATGGTCAAGTTTGGTGGATTGCCTGAGAGCACTGAAGCGTCGCCAGGGACCACTTCAAATGTATTGGGACGAGAACCGATATTGCGAAAGGAGCAACTTGGAGGATGACCATCGGAGCCGGGCCAAGTCTGCAAAAATTGAAAATTCTTCTGAAAAATGTTGGTCGAAAGGAGATGCAACTAAGTTTTCCAAGATCATCAAGGATCCCTTTTTCTGGTCCTATGTTGAGCCTTGTTTAGAAAAAAATCTGGATATAATATTTTGGGTAAATACTGAGTTTGTTTTGTTTTGCAAATAGATCAGCAGCACATGGATCAAAGATAAAGACATAAGTTTTGGGAGTTGTGAGAAGGGTCGAATGAACACCTACTTGAAAGTTGAAAGTGAGGATTTTCTCTTGATCATTGTGGGAGCGGTTGAGTCATTGTCTGCGTGGACTTCGTCGTGTTTTTGTCACGAATCGTTTGCTCCCAACACCAAAGGACAGACAACGGACAACAAAAACCGGGGAGTCAGTCTGTGAAAATTATATATGGGATGGTGATGGGGTACATAATGCTTGTTGTTTCATTTGCACAATGCATTGCGCATAGTTCAGATGACATTCCCAAAACCAAAAAATATGAGTATAATGGTATACTTTATACAACTAAAATATTTTGAAAACATATATGCATTAAACACATCTGAAAATGTAAATAACAATAATATATTTATATAAATAAACGGGTGGTTTGTTATATTGTTCTTTCCAACGGGATTAGCTTTACTTCTCATGAAGCGAGGAAATGGGTTTGTTTCTAGATGTTCTTTCCCTTGGAAGTAGTAGCGTTTTTTGTTTAAACTGCTTGGGGTTGCTAGATTGGAAGAAGGAACAACCAGACGACGTGCAATCAACCGAGATATTCTCGCGCGATCTGGTGGCGAGATGTCAAGAGTATCAAATGCGCGGCCCAGCAGCTGGGTCACATGCACGCTCCAAGGCAGACGTGCTCCCGAGTTTGCTGGCGGTGTTTTCCAAGAGTTTTGTCATACAGTTGCTTGTTTAATTTCAGCTGAACTTTAGGGTTCGTGTGCGCTGAAGGGGCAAATTTATTTGTTGGGTTCGGTTCTGTTTGTCTAAGCATAACCGCAGGTAGCGACGTTGGCAGGAGCAGAGTTAATGACAATTGTCCACAGCCTGGAGACACATGATGATCGCCTGAAGTTGGCTTCAGACTGGTCAGTTTCAGTCGACGTATTGCTCACAGAACTCAAGGCCCGTAGTTTGTTTGATCTTTTGTTTTTGATTTCGGCCAACACAATTATTGGGAAAGGCAAAGGGAGCAACAGCAACATTACTTTGTACATCACATGGTAGCGGTAATTAGTAATTAGTAACACCTTTTTGGGGCTGAACTCACATATTTGCTAGACCTTAGACGCAAGGAAAAGGTAGCGGTAGCGAGGGGTAGTGTAAGCCGGTGGATTGTCAGGTGAAAACGAGCAATTGGCAATGCTTGCCTTGGCTCCTGGCTGGTTTGGCTTTGCCAGACGAAGAGGCGGCAAGAGGCATTGCTCGCAAGTGCATAGCCTTGTTTGAGAATCCAAACGACTTGTCACCAGCAGCGATCTTTGGACGCAAGCATCCTTTGTCGAAAAGGTTTTTGGACTACAATTTTGGAGGTGACGAGTCTCTTCGTGAAAGTCTCGACGAGTTCGTGGCAGGAGTGCGCAGGAGAGATCTGGATGTTTTTTGCAGCTGGTGCGGGGCACTCCGTTTGATGAAAACTACAGAGCAGCCAACAGAAGGGCTTCACAGATCTCTCAGCCAGTTGATGTCCAGGGCACCTAATGCAAGCCCGGCATTTCTTTCTACTGAGTCACGTATGCCTATGTTTACAAAAACATTTGGAGACCCGGAGGCATTGTTCGCATTGGCAGAACGGAACCATGATTTGACTGCGCACAAAGATTTGGTCAGCGCAGTTGCACGCTTGGTTGGAGGCCGACACTGTGTTCCTGCAGAAGGCAGAAAAAATTCCCATTCTGATTTGGGCCGTCTCCTCTATCATTGTCACTTCAAGTACAACAGAGGTAAGCAAACTGCTTTGGTTTTGCCTGAAAGCACAGCCCAACAACTCCGAAACAACAAGCATCTGAGCCAGCCAAGTCGATTTCCTAGTTGTTATTTTTGTTGTGCGTTTCTTGCTTGAAGAGATGAACGATGTATCCACACCCAAGTCAGTAATTCCGATTTCAACCTGTTGAGTTGTGCCAGTGCCAAGTATCGTTCTGCACTTTTTATCGCGCATGGATTGCATGTTCTTGGTGCCGAGGCACAGCTTGGCTTTGGAACATCGCAATTCAATGCCTATGATGCTTCGGCTTCTCTCTGATCACTTCAGGAAGATTTGTGAATCAGGTGCGTTTTACAGCTTGCCTCTCCGGTACATTGATGCCATGGGTGGTGCTGAGGTTGCCAAAGCACTGCAAAAGGCACCTGTCAGTTGCGATCAAGCCACTTCGTTTGGAACAATTTTTCATTTTTGATTTTGTAGTTCTGAGCGCTCTTGAGATTCCAAAATTTAGGATGTCAGGTATCAAAATGCTACATTTACTTTCATTTAATACAATAACTTCCTTATTACCTGTCATCTGTTACGTTGTAAGTTTCTAAAAAAAACTATGTATGTATGGATCTTGGCTAGATGCCCTTTCAAGTACAGTTGTGCAGAACCTGAAACACAAACTCATAACTCTTTGATTTTAAAATTGTTTATGGTTCAGTTCAATGGTTTGCTTCAAATTTGTTCCTGACCAATGGTTCAGGTTGTTCTGTGCAAACCTGTGGCACCTACTGGTAAGTCTGTCAATTTTACCGAAGTTTGCGAAGATGATGAGCTGACTCAGAGCTACCGATCTGCGAGTGCAACGCAACAGGCAAAGAATCTACAGACTGCAAGTGATTCAGCTACAGGGTCAGCCATTGCTGTGTTCCGCGTGTCGCACAAACATCCTCATCGTTTGAAGCGTCCATTGCAGCATTCTGATTCCTTGACTGGCGCTGATTTCGCAGTTCGATTTTACGATATCACTGAGAACAATCTTCAGCATGGAGGGCAACAACTTACTGTGCAAAGGGCAGCCTGCGCTGATGTTCAGCTGGTGGATTTGTTTGGCCGGGCAAGACTCAAACCAGAGAACGTGATCAAATATTTTCTGCAGTGGTCAGTTGACCCAGCTCTCAGATTCGAAGCAGGAGTGACTGGGTGTGGGTGTTAGCTGGCAGGGGCGGCAGGTTGAATTTAGCCATTGCTTTTTGTTTTGATATATAGGTGGATGGATGAGTGAGGATGAATAGAGAGGGCTAGGTGTTTAGGCTTACTTTCGGACAAGTCTGTGAGTCAGAGTCAGGTTCCAGGTCTGTAGAACAATGTCCATTCAAACTTCAAATTTCCTCCATTGGTTTGATGTTGGTACCGCTATGCCTTTGACAGTTGAATGTTTGTGGATGTAAAGGCTGCACAGGAGATTAGTTTTTTTTTCCAAGGCTTCAGTGAACACACTCATGTCATTTTGTTGCATTGTTTGCGGTGTTTTGTTCAAAGGTTTTAGGATTTGGCCGTGGCCGTTGGCCGTGGCTGAGACTTTGTTTCGATCAATTTGCTTATACTCCTTCAGCGACCCAGCAATGGCATCCAAGAATCGCATTGATCATGAATGGGCAGCGCACCCGATTAGCAAAGACATTGGGGAAGTTTTGCTGAACTTCCCCTATGAGCTGGAGTCCTGGGAGAATGTAAGAAATGTATGCCTTGTCCTTGTCGCCATCCTGGGGAACTACCTTCCCCTTATCGACTTTTGGGTTGCTATCACACGTGGCCAAGTACTTTTTCGAGGCATGACCGAAGACCAGTCTCGATCAGTTTCAAGGCAGAGCATGGGAGTCAGAGATCTCGAGCCTAAGGAGCCACAAGCGCTTCTAGATTTCATGGAGCAGAATCGAAATCGTGTGGATATCCTTTATGCAGACATTGCTGCCGCTATTGACTTTTTGGACGATAAAGTCCAAGGAGCACACTATGAAGCAGCGCCTGAAACATTGAAGAGGATCATGACTGAGTCTTCATCAGTCTTCAAACTAGCTCGCTCTTTCATGAAGAAGCACCGCAGTAATTAAGCGACAGCTGAGCGTTTTGGGGTTTCCTGTGTATGGCACGAGACGGTCGACATGACCAAGAGAAAAAATGAGACATGGGGGGGGGCCTGGGGGCCGGGGAAAATCTGAAAGTGTTGTCGTTCTGGCATACTATGACCTGGGCGAGCGAGCCTGTTCTTGAGCTATGGTTTGCACAGTGGGTTTGGTAGTTCATAGTTGCTTAGAGCCTTACTTTGAGCTAGTTTTTAGCTTAGTTTCAGAAACTTATCTTCAAAGCTTTTCGCGCTAAGCTGTCAGGAGATCTACATCGCCGACTCCAAGATCAAAATCAACAACGTATGGTGCAGGCTCTTTTGGACCAACGGGCTGTTCCGGGCAGCAGCAACTATTTCATTGGCTTGCACCTGGAGGAGACTGATGAGCATGCTTTGCAGATCCTTTTGCAACACGAATGGGTTACATTGCCACGAGCGGGGGACAACTACTCTTTTCAACTGAGTATGAAAACTTTGGAACTGTTCACTGTTCAGTTTGGACTGCAAACGCCTTTCAAAGTTTTCCAGAGAAGACCTGACCTAACACTCACAGATGCAACCTCTTTTGAACTGGTGCTTGAAGTGCAAGAGCTTGGCTTTCAACACAAGGAGAAGACTCGACAAAGTGAGAGTTTTTTCGAAAGAGGTGGTTTGATCCGAGTTTGCACAAATTTTCATTTGAATACAAAGCGTAATACATGTTGTCATTTGCTGAAAACGTTATTGACTGCTACTATTTTCACGAACAATTACCTTCACACACCAACATGACACAAACTTAAACCAAGGTGGGAAAAAAGAGTTTTACAACTTGAACAAGCGGTGGTATTTGATTGCCTTGGTGGCGCATGATGACATCTTCTCGAAAGGCTGCCGCAAAATATATCATCATCAGTCTGAATCGTACTACAGAGCATTGGTAACTGGAACCACAGAGATGTGACTCACAGAGAGTTTACAGTTTGCTGTGTTTGTCGAGTGTTTCTTTAGCTTTCCTTCTATGTCGGGGCACTTGCATCATATTATGTCTTTCAAGTGAAGCTCTGCCAACCAAGGCTGGCAGCCCTTCTTCCCAACCAGTCTGCCAACTTTTACAAGACACTTCTGGCAGGCTTGAAACCAGATGCGTCAGCTCGTGCTCTCAAGGCATTGTCATGGGTTGAGCACAAAGACGATGATGCTGTGGACTTGGGAGATGCACCCGACGTAGAGAATCCGTTTTTGGAGGACACAGTTCCCCATTCTGTCCGTAAAAGAGAAAGACGAGCCGTCAGAGCATTGGCAGACGCACACAATCAATCAGGCACAGCTCTTTTCAATCGCATGGTTTCCAATTTGTATGCTGTCTAGTCAAGACCTGTTTGGACTTCCTCACTTTTGTGTTCAATTGTGTCATCTTCATGACACTATTTCCACTAGCATTGTTTTGGTAACCATTTTTTGCAGAGGTGAAGGTGATGGCGAGTCTGTGGAAGAGGAGGAGAACTACGAAGATGACTACCCTGTAGATCCAGACAGTTTTCATGCAAGTGAAAATGCTGAATTTGCTGAACCTGGGTTGAGCCAGGATGAAGAAGGTGAGATTGCTGCACCCACAGCGGAGCCACATGATGACCCAGCCGCGGCAAACATCGCAGAGAACCTTGAAGCCGAGCCATCATCCTCGGTGGGTGGGGAAGTCCCTTCGGCCGAGGGTGACGCACCAATGGCTGAACAGCAGGACGACGCACCAGTGGAAAGATCTAGGAGACAGACTGCAGGTCGCAGAGGGGATAGGCATATCAAGTCATTTGACTTTGGATGTTTTGCCATCCGCTACAGAGATGATGATTCTGTCCTCTATCCGGATAGAGTTCCAAGTTGGGTGGCACACTGCCCTGTGCATAGCACTGAGAGCGAAGTTTGCATGAAGACCATACAAATCAATCAGCCATCCGAGGAAGTCAGTTTGAGAAGACTCCTGATGTGGTGTTTGAAAGCAAACCACTTCAGGTCCAAGAAGGAGTCTTGTGTTTATTTATTGAGCAAACATATTTCTTTGATGGCTGCCACAATGAAAAAAAACATTCACGGACCCATAGATTAGATGTTATGTTGGATTTTGTTTTTTCCTTCCAAACAAAGGACCACACTCAACGGAAAAATATGCCTAAAGCAGATGCTGCTTTGCCATCCAAAGAAGATTTGCTTTCGAGGGCACCAGCCCGAGCTGCTGATCTACCTGGTGAACTCGAACGTGTCGCATAGATATTGCACTGGCAGTGGGAATCTTGAATTCTTACTTTATTTTTGTTTATGTAGTTTTGTTTTTCTTGATTTCCCTATGACTTACTTCTGACCTTGGTTTTTAAAGAAAACATTCTCTTGTTTGCATTTGTTTTGGCAAGCCAAGCAGTTCTGATTTTGGTGTGCAAACCTTTTAGTGCCGTCCCCTAAGGAGACTTGGAATGCAGGTGAGTACATGTTTGCAGAAGCGCTGATTGCCGCTGGTCGATACCATTGATGCGTTGAAAAAAAGAAAAGTCAACTTTGATAATTCACCAACTACAGATATTTCAGGGAAAAAACACACAATTGTCTCCAAATTTTGTTTTGAGCTCAGTGATCATCGTGAAGTCGTTTCAAATGATATGAGCAGTACATCCCAGCCAGTTATTTGTTGTTTTTGCGATGTTCGATCAAATGCACCTGGCAAGATGGCTAAGATACATCGTCCTATCCAACAAAAAACAAAAATTGAATCAACAATGTAAAGGCAACAGACATGGGAACTGTGTATGCTTCATCATTCCACATTCCAGATCCTTGGTCAAATATTGGCAAGTAGCAAATATGTTATTTGCAATTTGCAGCAATCTTGTGGTTCTGCCGTGGTCTGTGTGTTGGCAGCTGCTCCCGCCATGTATAGACAAAACTGGAGATGGATTTGCAGCCGCTTTGATAACAGGCTGGGGGGTTGAAAGTTCAATTTTGAGTAAGTTTGGCTGGATGATGTGTGTATGTGTGTTTCATATCACTTTTTGGTATATGGCAAGCAACAGGGGTGTTACAAATCCATACTTAGTATGCAACATTAATTAACATGGCAACATGACGAGGCCAGTTTACTTGTCGCGACGAGAGCAAGAACTTGCAAAGATCGACTGTCACCATGTTCAATTTCTCAGAGGGCAGATTCTTATGGCTCTTGGTCAGATGTGTGACGATAAGGCATGGAGGTGAACAAACGTATATAAGTGCTAAGCGCCAAGGGCTGCTAATTACTACGAGTTTCGCTTTGTTTTTTAAATATGGATGGGGTATCATTTGGACCTCAATATGTGCGTGCGGTTCTCATTAAAAAAAGTGTCTTATGTTTTCAACGTTCCCTGTGAAGGATACTTTCATTTCAGGCAGAGAGTTGGCAAAGCAGGCGAAGCAGAAGTTCAACAACAACGAGACCATTGTTCACAAGATCCAAGAGTGCAAGAAGCGCACCTATGAGGTTGGAGAAAAAGAAACTGAGGCAGAAGTGAAACGCTCAAAATAATTGGAGGCATGAATGCCTTTTTCGTTGTTTTTGTTTCTTAGCCTAGAACTGCACCTGCGGTGGTTTCGTAGCTGAATGGTTGCGAACTACCTTGCCGATGGAGTACTGAGTACGGTGCAGAAATTTCTAGCATTTCTATTTACTAAGCTGCACTGTTTTCAGCGCGTACCATACAATTTACAAAAATGTAGTTTGCATTTTCTGGCAGTGGCCTAGACTGCACCCTTGCTTGGCACCTCAAGGAAATAGCGGGGAGACCTGATCTGCAGTTTTGCACAGGGGTGAAGCACTCAGAATTGAGCAGTGACTCTGGGGATTGAGTCTCCAACCATCTGGTGCATGATATAGACTCCTATACATAATAAAAAATATAACTTAACTAAACTTAACTGTACATATATATTTGCTCAATGCATATGTATCATGTTGATGTTGGTGATGATGATGATGATGATGGTGATGATGATGATGATGATGGTGATGCTGTTGATCATGATGATGATCATTATTATTGACGGTGATGATGATTTTGGTGATTATGAACGATGATAATGATGGTGATGATGATGGCGATGATGACGACTCATGATGATAGTGGTATTGGTGTTGGTGACGATGGTGACAGTGATAGTCATACTGATTGTGCTGTTGATGGTGACAATGACAGTGGTAGTGTTGTTGATGATGGTGATGATGATGATGATGATGATGAACATGACAGTGATTGTGATAGTGATGGTGATAGCGCAAGAGTTGGTATTGCTGTTGCTGCTGCTGGTGATGATGATGAGGAGGAGGATGATAAATGATAGTGCTGCGGATGATGAAGATGACGACGATGATGATGAGGATGTGGATGTTGATGATAGTTATTGATAGATATCGATAGTGATAGTGCTGTTGTTGTTGATTCATGAAGAAGAAAATGATGATGACCAGGATGAATGAGGATGTCAAGTTTTCCATTAATCACTGTTGGTTATATTGCTGTGACGACTTCTCACAGGACTTTCCCATCTCGCACACACACAGTCTACAAGGTGGAGTTGCTGGATTCAAACTAAATATAACAAGGGGCAGGGGTATGTTTTATTTCAGTTTGGTCAAAAGGCTCAAGAGTACAGGTTACAAGACACCAAATAATGATTATGATAATTCACTTACACTTTGGAAAATTCAATTGAATGGAGACAATTCTCTGTAGAGATTTTTTCAAAAACAGTTCAAAACACTTCTGAAAAAAATGAATGGAGAAATCTCCATTCATAATGAATTATCCATTCTGAATGGAGAACAATATTTGTGGAGTTTTGGAGAAAATTATCTGTAGATATTTTTTCAAAAAGTTTCAACACATTTCTGAAAAAAATGAATGGATAAATCTCTATTCAGAATGGGGATTTATCCATTCTGAATGGATAAAATTTTCTATATAGAGTTTTTTTGTCAAACAATGTTCCAAAAACTTCTGAAACAAAATGGATGGAGAAATCTCCATTCAGAATGGAGATTTCTCCATTCTGAATGGAGAAAATTAGCTGTGGGCTGTGGAGTTTGTTTTTCAAAAAAAAAGGTTCAAAACACTTTTGAACCAAAATGAATGGAGAAATCTCCATTCAGAATGGAGATTTCTCCATTCTGAATGGAGAAAATTATTTGTGGAGTTTGTTTTTCAAAAAAAAAGAGTTCAAAACATTTCAACATTTCTGAAAAAAAATGAATGGAGAAATCTCCATTCTGAATGGAGATTTCTCCATTCTGAATGGAGAAAATTATCTGTATAGAGTTTTTTTTTTTCAATCAAAGTTCACAAAAACTTCTGAAAGAAAATGAATGGATAAATCTCCATTCAGATTGGAGATTTCTCCATTCTGAATGGATAAAATTATTTGTGGAGTTTGTTTTTTTTAAAAAAAAAACATGAAAACACTTTTGAAACAACATTTGAATGGAGAAAAACATCTATATAGAGTTTGTTTTCAAAAAACACTTCCACAAACTTTTGAAACAAAATCAATGGAGAAATCTCCATTCAGAATGGAGATTTCTCCATTCTGAATGGAGAAAATTCTCTGTTGATATTTTTTTAAAAGAAGGTTCAAAACGCTTCTCAAAAAAAAGTGGATGGAGAAATCTCCATTCAGAATGGAGATTTCTCCATTCTGAATGGAGAAAATTCTCTGTTGGGATTTGTTTTCAAAAAAAGGTTCAAAGCGCTTCTGAAAAAAAAGTGAATGGAGAAATCTCCATTCAGAATGGAGATTTCTCCATCCTGAATGGAGGAAATTATCTGTGGAGTTTGTTTTTCAAAAAAAGTTCATAAAACTTTTGAAACAAACTGAATGGAGAAATCTCCATTCAGAATGGAGATTTCTCCATTCTGAATGGAGAAAATTCTCTGTTGAGATGTTTTTTTAAAGAAGGTTCAAAACGCTTCTCAAAAAAAGTGAATGGAGAAATCTCCCTTCAGAATGGAGATTTCTCCATTCTGAATGGAGAAAATTCTCTGTTGAGATTTTTTTTAAAAGAAGGTTCACAACGCTTCTGAAAAAAAAGTGAATGGAGAAATCTCCATTCAGAATGGAGATTTCTCCATTCTGAATGGAGAAAATTCTCTGTTGGGATTTGTTTTCAAAAAAAAGGTTCA
>Ga0126342_10015535_pt1 | contig 13340 bp, 13 predicted proteins | sample Cyp1metagenome_FD_92528 | JGI IMG/M metagenome (GOLD analysis project Ga0126342, IMG submission 92528) | Coral microbial communities from Lord Howe Island, Old Settlement Bay, Australia - Cyphastrea 1 metagenome | ecosystem: Host-associated > Invertebrates > Cnidaria > Coral ...
AAAAGTGAGCAAAACGTGAGGGTTTTGTAGCATTTCCAAAAACGATGGCAGGCGTGGGACATTTGAAGAGGATTTGCAAAGATGCATTTCGCGTGGCAGGCGCAGTACAAAAGACATGTTCATGAGAGATGTTCGGAGGTCAGGGCGCTGATTTCCTGAGAGGGGTTGCATTTTGGAGCATCCGGTCTTCAGGTTTGCTGAGATGATGTTGACAAGTTCAAAATTTGAGGAAGTCTCGCAGAATTGCTGAGTTTTTTTGTTGTCAAGTTCAAAAACTGAGGAAGTCTCGCAGAATAGCTTCGTTTTCAAACTTGCAGATAGATAGATAGATAGTTAGATAGATAGATAGATAGATAGAGAGGTAGATAGATAGATAGATAGATAGATAGTTAGATAGATAGATAGAGAGGTAGATAGGTAGATAGGTAGATAGCTAGTTAGATAGATAGGTAGATGGATCGATGGACAGCTAGATAGACAGGTAGATAGATAGATAGATAGATAAATAGATAGATAGATAGATAGATAGATAGATATAAAGATAGATAGACAGGTAGATAGATAGATAGATAGATAAATAGATAGATAGATAGATAAATAGATAGATAGATAGATAGAGAGGTAGATAGGTAGATAGGTAGATAGCTAGTTAGATAGATAGGTAGATGGATCGATGGACAGCTAGATAGATAGGTAGATAGATAGGTAGATGGACAGATGGATAGATAGATAAATAGATAGATTGATAGATAGATAGATAGATAAACACATAGATAGATAGGTAACTAGATAGATAGATAGATAGGTAGCTAGATAGATAGATCGGTAGGTAGGTAGGTGGGTAGGTAGGTAGGTAGGTAAATAGTCAGAGAAAGAGAGAAAACGAGAGAGAAAGAGAGAGAGAGAGAGAGAGAGAAGAGACCTGTCGCTCCATTAGTGGCTTCGCTCTGTCATCCCTGATTCTCAACAACCAACCTTTCCTATAGGTTTCCTATTTTTGAAGCTTCCGCCACCGCCTTGTGCGGTACTTCTGGTAGTTTTAACTTAAACCTTTACCAAAACCATAGTAATAGACTTATTACATGTTATCACAGTCAATAAACAGTTAATCAACCCTATTTAGACCCATTACTATGGTTAAGTAGTTATTGTTACAGCCATAGTAATGGGCTTTAAGTACCAGCCTGCTGACCTCAGCTCTAAGGTATCCAGGCGACGTCCAAGGCCTTCGCTGCCATCCGAAGCGACGGCACGGTGGCCTCCTGGGGCGATCAGGACGCGGGGGGCGAGAGCGGCTACGTGCAGGAGCAGCCACTGGGACCCGCACGGTGATTGGAAATGGATCAGACTGAGGCCTTATATAGGCCTTATATATGGTAGGTACCTCCAATTTAGGTTCCTGCAATGGCCAATGACTTAATGTCTTCTCTTTGGAGAGGGACATTCCTCATAGGGAAACCCCTGGAACTTTCCTTTTTATTAATTTTGATTCGAAAAAACAATTTCATTCCAAACAATGCAAATGTCATTCCGAATTATTCTTTTTCAGTCCAAAACATACTCTTTTTCATGTGATTTTAAGTTGCTTTTCAACTGATGATTTCAAGATTTAATTTGTTGTTATTTTTGTGTTCGATTTGTTTTTGGTTTTAAAATTTATGTTTTTTTTGAAATTTGTTTCTTGTATTTTTTAAATTTTATTTTTTAATTTTAGTTTTATATATGTTTTCTGATGTGTTTTAATTTTTAGTTTTTGTTTGATTTTTTATTTTGATTGGTTGTTGCATTTTTCTACTTTTCTTTTAATGGTATTTTGTTTTTTTGTTTTTTTTTCGATTTTTTCGTTCAATTTGTCTGTTTTTTATATTTTAGTTTTTGTGTGTTTTTTTTTGTGGATTTTGTTCCGTTTCTTCCTGTGTTTTTCGCGTTTTTTTATTTTTTTCGGAATTCGATTTGGAATGCGTGGGCTGTTGTTTTTTCAGTTGTTTTTTGATATTTTTTTCGAACTCTTCAGAATTTTTCAGACGTTTTCAGTTTTTTTTGGGCAAGGATAGCAACTTTTAGGAGTAGCCCTTTGAGGAGTATCCCAGGGCTCTTTAATGATAATGGCGGTGTTTTGAGGGATTTTTCACCATGAAACATAGTGATTTAAAGGATTTTACCATGAAACATGGTGATTTGAATGATTTTTCACCATGAAATCCAAGGGATTTGTCACCATGAAACAGCGTTATTTAAAGGATTTGTTTGACCATGAAACATTGTTATTTAAAGGGGTTGCTTGACCATGAAACATTGTTATGTAAAGGGGCTGTTTGGCCATGAAATATTGTTATTTAAAGGGGTTGCTTGACCATGACACATTGTTATTTAAAGGGGTTGTTTCGCCATGAAACATTGTTACTTAAAGGGGCTGTTTGGCCATGAAACAGTGTAATTTAGGGGTTGTTTGGCCATGAAACATTGTTATTTAAAGGGGTTCTTTGGCCATGAAACATTGTTATTTAAAGGGGTTGCTTGACCATGAAACATTGTTATTTAAAGGGGTTGTTTGACCATGAAATATTGTTATTTAAAGGGGTTGTTTGACCGTGAAACAGTGTTATTTAAAGGGGATGTTTGACCATGAAGCAGTGTTATTTAAAGGGGTTGCTTGACCATGAAACATTGTTATTTAAAGGGGTTGCTTGACCATGACACATTTTTATTTAAAGGGGTTGTTTGACCATGAAACATTGTTATTTAAAGGGGTTGCTTGACCATGAAACATTGTTATTTAAAGGGGTTGCTTGACCATGACGCATTGTTATTTAAAGGGGTTGCTTGACCATGAAACATTGTTATTTAAAGGGGTTGTGTGACCATGAAATATTGTTATTTAACGGGGTTGTTTGACCATGAAATATTGTTATTTAAAGGAGTTGTTTGGCCATGAAACAGTGTTATTTAAAGGGGTTGCTTGACCATGAAACAGTGTTATTTAAAGGGGTTGCTTGACCATGACACACTGTTATTTAAAGGGGTTGTTTGACCATGAAACATTGCTATTTAAAGGGGTTGTTTGGCCATGAAATATTGTTATTTAAAGGGGTTGCTTGACCATGACACATTGTTATTTAAACGGGTTGTTTGACCATGAAACAGTGTTTTTGGCCATGAAACATTGTTATTTAAAGGGGCTGTTTGGCCATGAAACATTGTTATTTAAAGGGGTTGATTGACCATGACACATTGTTATTTAACGGGTTTGCTTGACCATGAAACATTGTTATTTAAAGGGGTTGTTTGACTATGAAATATTGTTATTTAAAGGGGTTGCTTGACCATGACACATTGTTATTTAAAGGGGTTGTTTCGCCATGAAACATTGTTACTTAAAGGGGCTGTTTGGCCATGAAACATTGTTATTTAAAGGGGCTGTTTGGCCATGAAACATTGTTATTTAAAGGTTTGTTTGACCATGACGCATTGTTATTTAAAGGGGTTGCTTGACCATGAAACATTGTTATTTAAAGGGGTTGTTTGGCCATGAAACATTGTTATTTAAAGGGGTTGCTTGGCCATGACACATTGTTATTTAAAGAGGCAGTTTGGCCATGAAACATTGTTATTTAAAGGGGCTGCTTGACCATGACACATTTTTATTTAAAGGGGTTGTTTGACCATGAAACATTGTTATTTAAAAGGGTTGTCTGACCATGAAACAGTGTTATTTAAAGGGGTTGCTTGACCATAACACATTGTTATTTAACGGGGTTGCTTGACCATGAAACATTGTTATTTAAAGGGGTTGTTTGGCCATGAAACAGTGTTATTTAAAGGGGATGCTTGGCCATGAAACATTGTTATTTAAAGGGGTTGCTTGACCATGACACACTGTTATTTAAAGGGGTTGTTTGGCCATGAAACATTGTTATTTAAAGGGGCTGTTTGGCCATGACACATTGTTATTTAAAGGGGCTGTTTGGCCATGAAACATTGTTATTTAAAGGGGTTGTTTGACCGTGAAACATTTATTGACAGGGATTTGCGATCATGAACAATACGTATCTAGCAATGCAACATGATGGTGAAACCCGTGAACTATGGAAAATTATGCCGGAATTATGTTGTTTTTTGCAATGAACACTTGTGGTTTGACCCAAACATGAAATTCAAGCATTAAACATTGATTTTTTTGTTTCAACAAATTGAATTCATCTATAGAACATTGCGATTTAATCTGATTCAACCGCTGAAAAATGCAACATGGTAATGAATCAGTGATTATATGGGGATCTAATTTGGATGTCAGAGGAAAATGATGGGATTCAAAATGGCATATATGCGTACATGCATACACACATATGAATATAAATATAGATATAAATATACGTACATCTATACTCAATTATACACACATATATATATATATATCAACAACAACATTGCGATTTTGGTTCTGCCCCTTCTTTTAGATGCTGTAGCGTTCTCAAATGGAAAATGACGATGAACCATTGGATATGGAGGTAGCCACTGCTGAAACATGGGATGATGGGGGGCCCTGTTGCTGATCAGTAAATCCAACACATATCGTTGTTCCATTTACCCTCTGGTAAACTAACATAACTATGGAAAATCACCATGTTTAATGGAACAACTTACTGTACATGGCCATTCTCAATAGCTATGTTAAATTACCAGAGGGTAAATCGCAACTTTGCGGCATGCCGGATATGAGACAAACTCACATACTACTACATGGAGCAGCGGTGTTGAAGATGGAAGTCAGTATATAAAGATGGAATTATTGTGCTGCAGGGTGTGATCCCCATATGTTTGGAAATGCAACGTATATAATACCAGCCATTGTCATTACTTGTTTAAGTCTTAAGGGCAAGCAAATCATCATGTGGTGTTCTGCTCTATACTAAAATGGTCTGATTTTGGATGATTGGGGGGGTGCCCCCATGACTTCGGAAACCTACATGTGTCATGCATTTTCACGTGTTTTATCTTGGACATGTGCCCTCTGGCGGTAGATCATCTACAAATGGACAATCATCTGGCAAACTGTTATCACAAACCTGTTAGTTTCTGTGAAATTGAAGGTTTGGCTGACGTTTTTGCATCCCCAAATCCAGGTATCCCAAAAGTTGTTGATGCAATTCAGACATGATCAAGTATATCGTCAGTATATGCACCAGAACTGATCAAGTCAAGTCACCTCTTGGTATCCCATGATGCTGATCAATGTCCAGGGTTTCAATCCGTTGATAATCTGAGTTCTATAGTTTTTTTACTTACTGTTTTACTTCCATATTAAAGCAAATGAAGTACGTATGTCCCGTGGATTTTGACATGACAACTTCCCATATATGTTCAATCACCTGAGGTTGATCAATGTCCAGTATATCCAAGCCTCCTCGTTAGCCTTTGCAGCCCTGCGTTCGAACGGCACAGTGGTGACCTGGGGCACGCCTCATGCTGGGGGAGACAGCGCAGCTGTTCAGGATCAGCTGAGGGATGTGATGCTGGGAATGCACGGGGAAGATGTGGCCCGTGGTCATTCATAAGGGTTTATAGGTATTTGTAGGTTTTTTTAAAGGGTATTAAAGACTTATAGGTATTTATTTGGATTTAAAGGGAGTTATAGGGATGTATAAAGAGAGAGAGAGAGATTGAGATATTTAAAAGATCATAGGGATTTACAGGGATTGGGAGGGATTTATAAAGTTTTCTACAAACTTATTGAAATTTTGATTGATGTAACCGTCAAAATCTTCCAGTCACAGTGGATTTATATTAATAATCATTGGATAGTAATTGTGTGTAAAGCAATGTTGTCAGCTACCCATATGGACTGATGGTTGGGAACGCACCCATAACCATGGTAAATTTGCGAATGGTTTACTATTTCTTTATTAACCTTGCCATTCATTTTCAGTGTCATTCATTATTTTACCATTTGCACTGCCATTCATAATAATCGAACATTCCCCTTTTGTAATTTAACATAGCTATGGAAGCCATGGAAAAAATAGTTCGACGATTTACCTTTGAAAAGTGGTGATGTTCCATTGCCATGTTTAATTACCAGAGGATATAAGAACATTTAACCTCCCAAAGAAATGGTTTTGGCGCTTGAGGAGGAGCCTATAAGAGTTGTGTTTGTCGGTTTGCAAGCCCATTGAACATCATGTAACTATAGATCGTCTCTCTCTCTCTCTCTCGCTGTATACAGTATATATATATATATATATATGCATATGTATGTATATGTGTGTATGTAAATATGTATATAAATATATATATATATATGTACTGTAAGTGTGTCTGTCTATATTTACATACATACATACATACATACATACATATGTTTTTATATATATATATGCACATGCGTTTGTGTGTGTTCTAGGTCAGCCCATTTGCTGTTGGCGGTTTCAAACCAACTTTGGGACGGTCCCGTCGATCAAGATCCCGACTTGGAGGATTCAATGGATAGAACAAAACATAACAAAACATTGGAAGGACCACATATATATCCAGTAGAATGGGTCTTAGAACCATATGGGTAACTAATATTATATGGTAATATCTGGGTACATAACTAGTATATTACTGGTAGCTATTGGTTCGACATATATATTACCATTTAGAATCCCATAGTTTCCAGTAGATTGGCTGTGCCCACCCTCTGGGGCTACTTCGTCGAACGAAACTTGTCATTGAGACAATGCTGCCAGAAGCGATTGTCAATCAGCAATGTCATTTATCGTTTGTCTCAAACTCCAGTTGCTATTATTATTCTCATCCTCAACAAAATCCTCATCATTGCGAAACAAAAATCACGGAGTTCGTCCAAAATGTCGTAATCCCCGGTGGTGCTGGAGTTTTAAATCGCTAAGTTGGTTGAGAAATGTGAATGTTAAGGTTTAAAGAGCTGATTTATTGTAGATGTAGATGTATCATGATATCATTATATCATGAGATAGCATCGATATTTATAATAGTTATAGTTTTCATTGGTTTTCTGAAGATTTCTAAAATTTCATAGATCATTAAAGCACCATGTAGACCCTCCCGGGGCAATGGAAACTCCAAGGACCGCCATCCAAGCTTCCCGCCACGGCGCGCGCGGCTCCTTCGCGGCCCTACGTGCAGATGGCTCGGTCATCACCTGGGGTGACCCGGGCTCTGGGGGCCACAGCACCTTGGTCGAGGGGAAAATCATGGTCTGGGGATTGTTATTGACCCAGGATTTTTTTCGGGGAAAATTGTGGAAAATCATCTGGGAATATATATATATATATCATAATATAATATTGAAATCCCTTTCTGAACAACGCCCCCAAGAGCAAGAATTGTTGTTCATAGTGGTTGAAGCCACATATTTGAGACCATAGAATGGTGCAACTAATTGAGGGATGGGATTTGAACCTACATTGTTGATTATAAAATGTATTGATTATGGGGAATGATGAGATTTATTGATTTTGCATGTGTAGAAAAAAAATCTGGAGATGGGTGAGGTGTCCTTTAATTACCATCTGAGTGCATGTGTGTATCTATCTATCTATCTAACTATCTATCTATCTATCTACCTATCTATCTATCTATCTATCTATCTATATGCATATGTACATTTATATATATATATATATATATATGCATATGTACACACATATATATATATAGAGAGAGAGAGTTTGTGTATATATATATTATGTGTATATATATATATGTGTGTGTGTATTCAATTTTACGCCACTCATCGAGTAGAGCCAACCCCAGATTAATTTCCTTATTTTGGTATAGGCGTTTATTTGTTTGGTTTATCCCTAGCATCAACAATCATCAATCACTATACAACATTTCTCCTAAGTCGACAGTACCGCTTTTTTCAGGGATCATGCCAATCCTCAATGGATCATTCATAGTATATGGCCGACTTGCAGATGTTTTGTCGAGGAAGAAACCGTGGATTTTACTGATCTCATAGTAATTTTCCCGTTTACATATCCCATTTAAATATCCGAATCTAAGCCACAGCAACTCCAGTAAAGTAATCAATGGCCAAGCATGGCCCGATTCAGATGTTCTATTTATTTTTCAGGTCAGATGGTGCAGCACCAGCTCCATGACGTCCAACAGATTCAGAGTGCGGAGCACGCTTTTGCGGCGATTCGCTCGGACGGGCGCGTGGTGACCTGGGGCAATGGACCCTCGGCGATGGTGAAAACAGCCAGCGCTGTATATTTTGAAGGTGGCAAACCCTGCCCGAAACCATAGATAGATAGATAGATAGATAGACAGATAGATAGATAGATAGATAGAGAGGTAGATAGATAGATAGATAGATAGATAGATAGATAGATATTTACTTCATAAACCAAACTAATGGAGTTTAACCATATAGATATGTAATTACCTCTTTTCATCAGGATTCACCATACATATAGCATTAATCATATATATATATATCATTAACCTATATGATCCTTTATGTAGATCGACCATAGATAGGTTAGCCAAAGATATTTGCCAGTAGTTGATATACCATACATCAACCGTAGATACATTATTTGCCGTACATATACATACATATATGTTTACATGATGTGGGTAAAAAAACAACCCAATCATAAACTATCCCCTGCGATCCACTGAGTAAGGTCGAAGCGGGTCGCAAGTGATCCACTGAACCGGGAACTGATATGGCTACCATTCACACCACACATTTCTGCTAGAGTCAGGATGGTTTATGATTGGGTTTGCCACATTGTTTGGAATAATGTCAAGCCGTCTAATACTTTACAAAGGCATTTCAAGGCCGCAAAAAAAGGTTGTTCAGGTGAAACCCGAATAGATGAATTTGTGTTTTGTGATATCAGAGGGGCCGCCCATTTGCCTTTAATTATTGTTCACAATTTTGGGATTAAGTGTTTAATCCGGACCCAAACAAGTGTTTGCGAATATTGCCTGGGTAGGTGCCATGATGGCCAAATACAGCCAAGACGGCTTGAAACCCTTGGTTGGTGACAGCAAAAGGTTCGAAAATGGTGGATTATTTACAACTTGGCTGTCTTGTGGGTAGGGCCCCAGCCGCCAACCATGGAACTTAAGCTTGAAAACCGCCATAGCAGAGTGATTCCTTGATTTTGTGAATCCTAAATGCAGAGGCGCCTCCAACAAAGAAATTGGTTCGATGTTTGTCGGCTTATACGCGCCGTTCAACCGCATACTGGTATTGCCTTTGAGTTTTGGTTCAATCCAAAGAAAAGTATTTGACAAGGGCGGACAGAGCAGGTATAATTTGTTGGCAATTGCAATTTGTTTGTCAATTCCTCCTGCTTTGTTCACAGGTCGGAAACGGATTTTCGTGTGCACTTATCTGCAATGTTTGGATGAGTCAAAAAAGACATGTTCAGGGCGTGCCTGGATCAGGACATTTGCCACAAAATCCCAAGGGGTGGTTCATGTGCAGATCATTTATTCACATATTCATGCTTTCCTTCTTGGCACGTATATGTATACGGCGGCAACTGCGCAATATGGCAGATGGAAGTCATCAACAGAAAGTCTACTTTGTCTTGAAGAACTATTCCCTCATCTCACAACAGGTTTCCACGACAATCAGCCCTTGCCCAATACCCCCAGCTTCAAAATCCGCACCCAGGAGATTTTGCCCCAGACGAATCCGCCCTGGAGTCACTTTTCATGATTAGATAAAGGGCTTGCCCAAACATGAGACTTCTGTTGGGAAATACGGGGAAAACAATGTATCTGGTTGGTGCTTTCAAACGTTTTTATGTTCCATAGTTTATATATATATATATGGGATCATCCTTCCCATTGACTTTCATATTTTTCAAGATGGTTAAAAGCACCTGCTGCAGGTATAATCAGGAATCGGAATCAGTGGGAAACAAGGGTTGAAACCACTGGATTTTGGATGATTTTGGGGCGCCCCATCTTCAGACTAATCTAAATTATAACGACCTCACTGCGACGGAACCCTGGAATCATGGTTAATAAGGAAAATCATCCCAAAATGACCTTAATTCAGGTTAGTGAATTATTATAATTTGCCCAGATGTATTGTAATTGAACATGAATCCAAGATCGCACGCTGCTGGTAAAGATAGTTTCAACCTGGCAGGTCCTAGTCTGCGGACTAAGCATATCATATCCCAAAAAGGATTTATATACCAGTAGCATTTACTCAACAGGTAGGAGCAGACAAAAAACATCAGTGCAACATGTAGTGTTGCAGAAGAATATAAAAATGTAGATAAATAATCGCAAGCACATGAATATGATTAAATAAATAAATAAGTATATATATATATATATTATTATTATATTATATACAGTATTTACAGATATAAATTATATATATATATATAATGTATTTATATATATATATATACATTGTGTGTTCACAGAAACATTATCCCCATTATTGTAGACGTACACATGTGAATATGTCAATGTTAAGTATATTAACTACATTTTGTTTTTGAAACACCAAAATACATCATTTGGATACACACGTATACATGTCTCCAGCGCAACGCATAATGTTTTTCGGAATATGTCACCGGACAATGAAAGGAACATACCAGCCTGTTGTTTAGTGTTTTTGTGTGTTTTCCGGTGTATATAGCTTATCACATACTAGCAGCATGTGAGAAACAATGACCTATTCACAGAAGATGGAACATTTACAACCACTATATTTAATGGTACCGTAAGAACCATGTCTTCCGGCTGACCGAACCCACCGAATAAAACTAATCCAATCTAGCTTTTGAACATGACCCTTTTTATAGTCATTATTTCACCGATTTATCTCGGTATATCCCACTATGTCCCATTGAATCCCACCATTCTTGTTGCTTTCAATCAGTTGTTCTTGATCAATATTTTTTGGTTAACAATTATATATTGACAAAACAGTTAATGACACCATAATGACATCATGTAATGGCTAAACCATGTTTGATCACCTAATTCCAAAGCTAGTTAAAGTTACCCGTGCATCCTTTCCTAGCATCTCATACAAAAAAAATGTTCCCATGATATTCCGACTTGTGGTGAGAAAATCACAATTAAACAATCTTAAGCCCATGAATTTCCATTACATTCCATCTATTCTAACATCCTGGCACATCTCATGTTTTGGACCTAAAAATCCATGAGTTTCCTGTAAGGTGGCAAGCGCAATAATAAACCACCCCCAATGCAGGTTTATGAAATTGGGTATATTCCTTAGAAATGAGATGATGTGTTTGCTAACAAATATACAGGTGTCCTATGATGATGTTATATTTGAATATATATATACATTTTTGTTTGTATATAGATGACACCATGCTGTGTTCCCTTAAGCCCGATGATGTCGATATATATATATATATGCTTGTATATAGATGGCTCCATATTATGCTTCTTCATACATCATATATATATATGCATATTTAATTTATATATGTATGATGGTTTCTTAAAATGGAGGATCGCACTAAAGTGGTCACTTATGACTTGGATGACTTGGGGCCATCAATTTGGAAACCTCCACAATATACATAATTATACGCATGTATATGTGTTATATATATATTTATTTACGTATGGATATATATATATATATATTTATATATATATATATATATATAATTAAACAATATATAAATATATATGCGTAAATAATATGAGTATGTACAAACAACCAAATGGTCGAATTAGAGAAATGATATGCCCTATCCAATCCAATTCTCAATTTGAAACAAAATCATGAGTTGGATTTCCAATGGAACCTCCCATGGATTTTCCAACACCGGGCTCCCCGTAGGCAGCTCCAAGACCTGCAGCCGGTGCACATCTCCACCTTCGGCGCAGCCTCCTCCTCGTTGCGCGTGAACGTGGGCTCCGACGGCTCCGTGGTCACCTGGGGCAAAGGCGGTCACCGGGTGGATGCTTACCATGGGATAGGCCACATGTCACAAAAGGTAGCCTAGGCTACCTGAGTTCTATGTACTTTAGTACTATTTTAGTACTGGGGGAGGTGGTTGGTCCTTTCCTGGAAATTGACGGCTGGAAGTAAGGAATCTCCACATAAGAGGGAGGGCCCCACCCTTTGATTCCTCCCTGGTCAGGATTCAGCCACGCATATTGTTGGCTCCGCTACTAGCCTCAAGTGATAAGTTTCGGGTACGGGTTAATGTATCGTCATTGCGGCTCCCAGTTGAAGCACAGTATGTTCTAGATGTGCAGCGCACAAGCAGAAAATCGCCTCGAACTCTCAGATAACCTCTTGGCCGCTGTTGAGGGCTTCACCCAGGAGCGCCGACCCCATCTCAATGCACAAGCATCAGCCCCTGCGAGCCCCAGTTCAAGCGTGCCCAGAGTGCTCTGAAGGTCTGCATGGGTTCAGGTTGCGCGTGCCCCGACTGAGTTGACGCGCGCGTCTTCTGCAGCGACGTTCTGTCACTTTGACTAGCGCTTACTATCCGGATCGGTCGGTGCCCACACTGGCAGGGAATAAGCTGCGCGTTACAATCTCCTATAGATATGGGTTACTGTATTGTCATGTCCGGGAAGGAAGGAAGGCGGGAAGGAAGGAAGGCAGGAAGGAAGGAAGGAAGGAAGGATGACTTGCGTGTGCAAAAGTGTTCCTATTTACTTCAACCTCTTCTGATACCCCTCAGCGCACGCGCATCCTGTTTCACCCAGCACACATGCGATTCCAATCCATGTACATTGCGTTGGCAGAAGAAAGTCCATTGCAATCGCTGTTTGCACCTGCCTACTATGATACTGTTGCCATGGCAATTTTTTTCTGCTCAATAAGAAGCAATTCGGTGCTGTACGCATATCACAGACACGCCGCTGAGCTCCGTGCTCTAACTGAAATACTTTACGAGACCACTCGATGTTCTTCACAGGTCATGGACAATGCTCATGTTAGATAAGAAAACAATAGCAGTATGTCCCTTCGCAGCGACACGTATCCCTGAGCCACAAGGCTTTTAATAGTTTCCACGAAACAAAGACGGTTTCGTCTCCGGCAATTCTTGATGTTGCTTTTGCTTCAGACATCCTCACGCACTTAGCCACATGAAGGTTACATCCCTAAAGACCTATCCCTACACGCAAAGTGCGCCAACCGAGCGTCCATCGGTTGAGGCACCTTGGCCCCTCTAATTCACATAGCTGGCCAGCAAACTGACTAACATTATCTTGCTTGTGGTTCTTATTACTGACTATGGCACAGGGTGGGTGGAATTTAGATATTGAGACAAGATGCATGCAAGAAGTTGTTGATGCCGGGGAAGTTCGGATATTGCAACAAC
>Ga0126342_10015536_pt1 | contig 13339 bp, 10 predicted proteins | sample Cyp1metagenome_FD_92528 | JGI IMG/M metagenome (GOLD analysis project Ga0126342, IMG submission 92528) | Coral microbial communities from Lord Howe Island, Old Settlement Bay, Australia - Cyphastrea 1 metagenome | ecosystem: Host-associated > Invertebrates > Cnidaria > Coral ...
AGGACGACGAGGACGACGAGGACGACGAGGAGGACGAGGAGGAGGAGGAGAGGAGGACGAGGCAGGAGGAGGCGGAGGACGAGGAGGAGAAGGAGGAGGAGGAGAAGGAGGAGGAGGACGAGGAGGCAACTGACATAAAATCTAACAACCCTCACCTGGCAGGTGGGGAACAACATTTTCCTGGCCGAGTACCTCCGGTTCAGGTACATGAATGGGCCATTCTGTTTTGTTTTTTTCACCTGGGTACCACTCAAGACCCTTAGACCCCAAAACAATAATGAAGGGACGCCACTGAGATGCAAATCCCAGGAAAAGTCAGAGTACGCAGTTACTAGGTCACTAAGTCGTTCCTGGGAATATCCCATGTGTATCTTGTTGAAAAAATCACCCCCATCATGATTGGTGATATCTAAAACTGTTTGCAGTTTGACCCCCAAGAAGGTGCGTGTAGTTCCAAGATGTCCATTGTCCATTGTAGAATTATAGATGGCTTAAATCTGCTTAAACCATCTAAAAGTCGCTACATGTGATTGGCTAAACACATCTTAAACCACCTTAAACCAGCTATGATGACTCACTCATAAATCTCATAATACTCCAATCATTTGCGACAAATAACTCCAATGGCACCAAGACACCAGGATGTAGTCCACCAAAGAGGTTTCCTCAGTCGGCTCCCATTCGGGGGTCTTCCCCGCATGGCTACTCCTATCCAGCAACAAAACATCTGCGTTGAATGATGTCAACCTGGTGGAACCTGGATTCCGGATACCCCCCGGGGATTTCCACACCACGAATCCGAGGAATACAAACCACCAACCCAAATTCCTAGACTTCATGGTCCATCCCCATGTGTCACATGTGTATGTTAATATATACCCGGCCTGGTAAACATACCAAAAACAATGGAACATCATCATGCTACTAATGGGAAAATCCACTATAAATGGCCATGTTCAATAGCTATGTTAAATTACCAGAGGGTATCATCATGTCCAATATTATATGTAATATGATGATGTACATGTCTATGCCCGCCCGGCCCCCGTTACCTTAGGTGGTTTCTAGTGCAAATGCATCATCCAGATGCCAATTCATGGTTGGCTCCCGGGATGGTCTCTAAGCATGTTTGGTACTAATGTGTATACCAATGTTCAACTAGGATTCAAACACATTAATCACCATTAATAACCAATGTATGTACTATAATTTTGGATGACTTTGGGTTCCCCCATTTTAGGATAATACATGTGCGCAAAAAAACTGACGTTGCGCCGCATCTGACTTCAGGTGGAGAAGATATAGTTGATGTTATTACCCCGATCAACATATTGTTCAGAGGGTGGCAAATTTTGACTCCTCATAAAGATAAAGTTGGTGTTATTGCCCCAGTCAAAATATTGTTCAGAGGGGGTGGCAAATTTTAATGTGATGATGATCATGATGATCATGATGTGATGATGAGATGATGTGATGATGATTATGATCCTTATGATGATGACCATGACGATTGTAAGTGTGGAGCAACGTCCGGGTTGGGGCGTACACGTGTATTGCATATTATATTTTCGTATATATATATATATATATTATATATATAAATCAAGTATATACATATACAAGTATATACATATACAAGCTCTGGATATTTAACATAGCTATGGAACATAGCCCATTTGCGGCTAATTCAGGATGATGTAGCCAACAAAAGTTGTAATACTGGGAGGATCACCCCACGGATCGCAACGGGTTAGTTACCATACTTTAAAACCAAGCATTTACCCTCTGGTAATTTAAGAATATTTAAGATAGCTATTGAACATGGCCATTTATAGTGAATTGTCCCAGTAAAACATGTTAGTGTACCAGAGGCTATAAATGGAATAACCGCACTCAGGGGACTTTCTAACCAGGCTTGTTAACCACTAAATCATATCCCTATTATCACAAGTATACCATATCACAACATGGGACTCATGTACCCAGTTATAGGAACCATTACACTCCAGTAAATTAACATAGACCCTGCCAAATAGGCTTTGGAAGATTAGTTTCCACTTAAAATTGCTTCTTTTCAGGGTCTATATCAATTTTTCAGAGGATAGTAATATCCACTAACCATCATTAACCACCATTAATTAAGCATCATTAACCACCATGAACCATCATTAACCAACATTTATTTACCAAAGGGTAACCATTTAAATCATTTATCACTGGGTAAATCTCATTACAGTATTAGTAAAATTCACCATCAAAATCCGATTAGAAACCCATTAAAATCCCATTAAAATCCCATTGGAAACCCATTAGAATAACCAGGGCTACTAACCACCAATATAGAAGACATCCAAGAATCTGCCGCCAGGTCCAACACTTCGTTTGGCGTCACGCCAAGGTTGTAGCGAAGTGTCGTGCCCAAGGGATCCGGGGAGAGACTCACCACGTAGTCCTCACCATGGAGATGTATATGCTATGTTTCTGATATATTATATTGCTTTTGGATACGATCGTCATCATTGGTTTTGTTATCATATTAAACATCACTACTCATGGTTTCCTAATACCGTTGGGTTTGTTATCATCATTGTTGTCAGGTCTATCCTTCGATTTATCATGGGAAACCATCAGAATGGACCAGATTCCAGGCCGGCAACCAACAACATAAACAACGATCAAATCAAACAAAAAATATATGGAAAAAGCACATGGGTCTTCCCGGGAAATGATTTCTACATGGAACTGCTCATATCTATGACTGTGCTACTGTAGGGTAAAAGAAGCAGCAAAAAAGAAGAACCCATATAACCTTCCTTCTCAGTGAGGACGTGCACAACAAATACGGAAGAGTTTCCACCAGCACAAATGGATGGTTTCATCCACAAAAGGGAAAATGGTATCAGTGTGGGGTGTGCAATCAAGGGGCGTAGCGATGATGTGGCACGCGTGGTAGTTTTTTTCCGCAAAACGCGTGTTGTGTGGACAGCGTCTGTTCCACCGTAGTGTAATGAACAATCTGTATATGGAGGTTTCCCAAAATGTGGTTACCCCCAAATCATCAAGAATTGACACTGAAACCCATGGTGTTGGTCATCCCTCATTTTATGAAAGCCTCACATTGGAATAGAAGCAATCTACAGTGAATGGAACATGGTCAAGGCAACAAAGCCAAAGCCCTGAACGCTGACGTTTGTACAATAGCTGATGTGAGGAAGGATCAAAAACCGATAACATTACTAACACTCAAAAGTAGGCTGAAAACATCAACATCACCTTCATCAAGCAAACTTATCAGGGAAGGGAACAACTACAAAGAAACCTGACTAGAATAGTTCCGAATGGAATACACCATCCACTAAAAAACGAAACTAAATAAACTCTAGCTTCATAGTTCTGCCACTCACGACCTCTCACTTCATCCAGCGCACGGGTTGCACTGCACAATGCCTCACCTTGATGTCCACTCCACTGCTGGCCTTCTGCTTCATCAGTCTACTGATCGCTTGACTCATCTTGACTCCATCTCTCTGCAGAGGGGCTGCTGCCGAGTGTTATGTGCAGCAGCAAGCCATCTACGACGTCCATGAGCAGTGCAGCACTGTGTGCCTCTTCACACATAGCCAAGTTGCAGTTTAACGTCAGGATCCACCCTGCTGGCAGCGTTCGCAGCCGATATCACTGCTGAGTTCCAGTGGCATCGCGATGTGAGGTGGTTGTTTTAATTTATCCAGAGTCCAGATTATCCCAATTCTATTACCGTTTTACCACCATTGTTCGGTCAAGTCAGATTGTTCATGGTTAAATCACCGATAGAGCCTCCCATCCTTTGACCGACCCCCTCCTGCAGTCGACTCTGATCTGCTGGGGCTTGCCATGTGATCTGACCACCCAACTGCAACCTCAGCGGTCTGAGGTTCACACATCCAATGCTCAGGTGGTAATTCCTGTCAAAATTGCAACATTTAAACTGATCTCATGATAGAAATGGATGGACACACAAATAGTGTGCGTGTGTGTTTGTTGTCTATATGTACCTGTGCATGTTTACATCAAAGATAATCAACGTATCTCTTTGCTAACTTGCATATATACTTATACTGTACCTATACTTGTATGTAAAATCGTCGCAAGGAATGTCTTCCATGCAAAATGTTTGCTCCTACCAAGTCCCAACCATCAACAGGTCCAAGAACAGACAGCTTCTGACAAGGAACTAGAAAACACAAATAGCTCGGCCATTCAAACATGTCACGCACATACACACACACACCCTGATTGTCAGAATCATTTCTTGGGACGAACCAAACAAGCCATGTATCTGGCTAACTGATAGTCGATAGTTCCCAAACAAGAAGGCTACGATTTGAGTTTGTCAGAATAGGCTACGGCTATTATAACCCCATCACATCTGTGCTTAATCATCATACCCTATTAAATCGCCAGATGTGTTTTCTGCTGCACTCCCATTGTTAATTGTAAAACCATCATTGTTCACCAAAACATATTTGAAAAATCAGTCTTTGTAATGACTGCCCCAACATTACTTGTTGTGAGGGGCCCTTCGAACATACCGGGCAGATCGAATTTTTGGGTTTGTCCCCAAGGATTATCATGAGTGTTCCCATCTATAATTTACGTTTGTGTATTTTAGATATGTAGACACCAAACATGTACACACAAGTCATCAACTGAATCTATATGAAGGGGCACCATTCATACCGGAATGCGGGGACCCCCCAACTAGTCGCTTGACTTTGCCATTGATTTTGGACTAGCTCATTTATAGTACCCAAACAATATATATAGAAGAGTAATCTTCATTTATCACTATAGCACTTGACAATGTAATATAGTGAACTATAGTACTATAGTGATATATAAATGAACAATATTTATTTTTATCACTATAGTACTTGACATGAAATTTACTTCGCCTTTTGACATGGCGGTTGCGAACATGGCCACACCCAGCAATACCAAGCCACTCATCCAGATCTTTGTCAACGAAAACAATCAATGAGACGCTGGCGCTCATGTCCTGGAAATGTCAAGAAAATCGGAGACATTCAGTGATATCAAACAACAACAAAGGTCCATCTGCAAAACTAATATTAGTATAACAAAACATGTGTTAAGTGAACAACGAACTGGTCATATCACCATGTCTATCTATTACAAGCATACAGACATTCATCCTGTTGACTACATCCTCATTGTTGCTGGTCAAAGATGACCACAATTGTCAATTCTTGTGATTTGAACTCTTCACTCTGGCAATTTAACAGTTTGCTCTGGAAAATCATCATTAAACAAATACCAGGCAAATTTACACTTCTCAAGTTCCATCTTCACCCATCTGTTTATTTTTTTATCAGACTATCTACTCTAAAATCTTTTGTGCTAAGTGCTAACCCCCTAGTCACTGCATTTCTTGTTGATCTCAATATCAACATCGCAGCCTCTGGGTGTTCCATTTCTGCCAAGGTGCAAAGATCTCATGAACCGTGGGGATGGTCTGCTCGGCTAAGGAACTGTTCGCATAGATCAGCAGGTGAGTGAAGTTGTCTCGGCCCAGAAACAGGGGCCAACAACCAGCAAGATCTGGGGCCAACGACCTGGAAACCTGGAAAACATCAGGGGTTTTAACCAGAAAACATGGATGTTGAATGCTGGAAACCTGCTATATTCGAAAGGATCAGCCATGGATCTAGCACAGATTCAACGGAAAACACAGGATGTTGTGAACCAAAAAAACGTTGCATTTTCAGGCACCCAACTCCACTCTCCATCGGTTGCATCCAAGTGACCCAAGGGCGTCTCGGGTGGAATGATGCTATCACTGACGCCTGCACATTTGGAATGGGTGATTTGCCATGGTGAAGATGGAGCCAAATTGTTTAAATATGAGTGAGATGATATGACTCAGTGAACTATGACTACGACTAGTATGAAAGATTGGGGTAGTATCAATTTGATTCATTGGATGGAATATATGTCATTAATGTATATATATATATATACATACATATACATATATATATATATACATACATATACATATACATTCTCATATTCATATACAAATACATATACACATACATATACATATACATTATCATATTCATATACATACACATATACATATACAGATACATATACATTTCCAGATACATATACACATACATATACATTCTCATAATCATATACATACACATATACATACACATATACATATACAAATACATATACAAATACATATGCACATACATATACATTATCATATTCATATTCATATCGTATATTATACATATACAGATACGTATGCACATATATATATATATACCTGTACATACATGTGTGCACCATCCGCGAGCAGATGACATGTTTTGTCTACATCAATCAATCGTTTTTGTGACATGTGATGCTGTGAATTTGCAACGTGGGCTAATCTTTTAAGAGGTTCGCCCGAACAACTGGATTAGCTCCAAGAACCCACAAACGAATGGAGGAACCTGAAACCCCCAAAAAAACAGGGCTAAATGAAAAGCCACTCAAAAACCAGATGAATCATGCTCAGAATTTCTTCCTAAATTGTTTTTTCCCTACCTGAGGGAGAGATCTACCTAGAATTCTGTGCTGCCCACGATGCCTAGAGGCGTTGTGCCGAAGAAACTGCGGTCACAGTATGGCACCTCAGAAACGTCCCGGGGCATCCCCTGGGAATGTGGTGCCCCCCAGTTATGCGTGGGTTGGTTTTAGAAACAACATATATAATATATATATATATATGTATATACAGTATACGTATATATTAATGGATAGCAAACCCAGAAGAGATAGAACTATAATGTATCATTTTTTCTTTTCAATATATAGAAGTTAAGTTTTTATCTTTTTGGTGGTTACTATACAATAGAACAATGTATAGATACATCCATCAACCCCAACCACGAATTATACTAGTTATAAACCAACGTAGCTAAGTACGGCGGCACTTCCTTACAGAAAACATCACCTACAGAATCCACTTTTGAATTCAGTATCTAACCAGGAGAAACCATATCAGGAAACATCTTCTGTGGAAGATGAAATCGGAATATAATGCATCAAGGTGAAAAAACAACCTAGAAACATGGGGGTATAAATACAACAGTATACTCCCTGGTAAATCAACATAGCTATAGAAAATCACGATTTCATAGATAAATCATCTATGACTTGGGACTTCCATAGCGATGTTAGTTGAATCTGGAGAGTAACTAGAAGAAACAACACAAACGCCAGTTGTAACATCAGTTGAATGATATCCGTGATATCAGTGGGTGTGCGTCTTATCGCCAGATGATATGCTGTAAGTTGCAAACTAACAGTAGAAGAATCGAACATGAACATGTTGAGAGCCAGGCAGGAGTAAAGTTTTGGGCAAACAAATTTTCTGTAATCACCGCTTTTTGCCCAACCATAAAAATAACCCGGCTTCCAAAAACAATCCAGAGCTGATAGCCATTGAAGGCATCCAAACGATGCTTCAATCACCAACCATCGCAGAGAATTTTCTTCCAGCAAGCCCCTAATTGCTGTCTCACATTTTTCCCAGATAAAATCCATATTGTTGCATGGTAAAACATGGCAACAAAAAACACCAAGGCGCATCAGTGCGAAGAGACCTCGGAGGCAAGGACCCTTCGCAAAAAAGGATAAGACCTGGGTATGCTTCGCCTATCATAAATCAGCTGTGCCATGATAAACCTATCACGTGTGCTATGGGCAAAGCATCGTGAACGCCATAATGTGTGCTTCCGTTGACTTGTTAAAGCCCTTGTGATGGGAAGTGATTTGTGTTGTGCCCCTGCCATGTTGAGCCGATGACGCATCCGAGACGTCCGACACATCGCCATCTGATGAGTCACACCTGACATCGAGAACCACAGGGTCTCGAAGCACCAAGAAATTGAAAGTTTTGTGGCAAAGGAAATCATTAATGTCCCTGCTTTTGGAACAAATGTGTTCTCTTCAACAATCTGAGCCCCCCAAAAAAACGCAACACACAAATAATAGTGCACTATGTGTGTGGCAAACCACCTCCAATGTCAAGGTCTAAATGGCCAGACAAACCCCTGGAGATCAGCAGTCCGGCAGGATCCTTTCCCAGCCTGGTCGCGAAGTAGATGTTGTAATGTTCCACCTCCAGAAGCAACAACACGTGTGGAGACAGGGGCCAAAATTGCGGCTAACATCTCATTTATGCACCACTGATGTTGTTTGTATCCCAATTTTCGGTGTATCTTGTGTTTTCTTTTCAAAAAAAGGTCTCACTGCCAGCTTGCACCACACTGAAAAAAAGTCCGTACCCTGAAATCAACTTATCATATATCAATGCTCCCAGCCATTCCATATCATCAAGAACAGTGTCCAGGACGATAAAGAGCTACCTATGGAAGCCATACGACCAGGATGAGGGGTGCTTGGCCTGGTACCCTTCTGTTCACACCAAAATAGCTGGTTCTGGATCTTAACCCCTGCTCAGACGGGCCCGGCACTAACACGTCTTAGCCCATCCACCATCCAAAATGGGTTTGTCTGAAAATGGACTGCTCCAACCCCAGAGATTTAGACATGTTTTTCAGCATTAAACGTTACCAGTCCTGAATGAAGCCATTATAATGTGATGTGGTAAACCCTGGCTGTCGTTTGCTGCACCATCCCCAAGTCATCAGCATTTGGGTCCCATTGAAACTATCCCAAAAATCTCTAGTTGTTGATCATTTTATCATTGGATTTACCACATTGTATAGTTTCACTTGTATAGTTTTTGGAAATTGGAAATTTACCACATTAACTGGCAAGGTTTATCATTCTTCTGTTACCCCATCTTTTTTTTTTACGGCCATCTCACATGGTCGTTCAAGCCACCTGCGACAGATCGCTGGGTTCGATCCAGGAGAGATTTCCGCCCAGGTCCTGCTGGTCCAAATCGAAGTCGTCAAAGCTGATGTTGCCAATGACCTGGGGAGAATTTTCAGGTTGATCCCCAAATAAAGCTGGGAGATGTCCCACATAAATGTCAAAATGTCGACAAATAAAGCTGGGATATTTGACTGCAAAGCCTGCCATCCCATCATACCCGTTGGGTGATTGATAGGGACCTCCGAGTGGATCACAACCGGCCCCCATTAGTTGATCAACCGTGAAGGGTGTTTTGGCCATTGCCCTGGATCATTTGGATCATTTGGGGATTGTGATGGTGCATTAAAGATCATGATAACATGATGCTTGGAAACGTGTACATCAAAAGATGAGTACATTGCAATATGTTGCACTGCAATCAATGGAAACCCAGATATTATATGTATATATGCACATATCTAAATTATAGTAACAACAAAAACAATAACAATAATAATAGTAATAATCATCATCATCACAATAATAACAATAATAATCAATAACTAATATAATATAGTATACTACTAATAATGATTAACCATATACTTTAAAATTTACCCAACATATTCTAGCATATTTTACGTCTTGAATGGATTAGATCATATCCCAACACAAATAGCCATGGCTTTCACCGGCTTTCACCCCTCAGACTCCATGGCTATTCCGCGTTGCGGGCCACCGAAATGGCGTCAGAGATTTCGAAGGCAACGGGTGTCGTTTGCTCCACCTCGGGTCATCGTGAGATGAAAATCCAGCCGTTGGACGATGAAACGGCAGGCAAATCGTTGCCAGTCTTAGGTACTGTGCAAAGTAAATGGCATGTAGGTTAGTATGTATATATTAATATGTATATACACATGTATATATAACTATATATATATATTATTATTCATAGATACACATTTGTAGCGCAATATGGATATATTTAACATATTTTTACATTATCAAACTATATTATATATCATATTAACTTCCAGGTTGTCCCTCTCACAACCGCTTCCGCGCTGCCAGAATCGAGCGCGTGTAGATGGTGAGAAAGCCATCACCATGTGTCGCTGTCTCCGGTGGAATCAGCCTCTGATGAGTTATCGGGTGTAGCTGGTGGGGAAATCCGCCATCAAGGGTTTTCTTGCTGGAAGAATCTTCGACAAACATGGTGGGGCTTTGAGCAAAGCATGTTTCAGCAAACCGGAGGCTAGTAGCTGAGGAGTTATATACTATTTATACCAGAAATGGAGGTGTAGAGGGGAACTCAACCAGCCAAAAGAGTGATTCAACCAGGAAGGAATGGTGTTTAATGGTGTATCAAACAATGGGATTTAGGGGGTACAACATCTTCCATGTCACAATTCATGGCAGTGTCTTTGCTAGTGGGGGGATGCCAAATACCCAAACATTCCAAACATATCCTACACATTAGTGGCCTCACCAGCAGCCTCTCAAATCCTCAGAGGCACTGTTTTCACTGGCCAAAAAAAACTGGCCTAAACATGTGGGATGCTGTTTGCTAGCCGCATGAAATTAACAAAGACTATGTATATAATATATTGTAATATTATCTGATATTCCCACTGCGAAATTCTTGTTATTGCCGTAACTCAATTGTTAATAACTCAATTGATGTCGATTCACACATCGTCGCCTGGATCGCCACGTTTCTCTCCATTGGTCAGTGGGGATCATCAAATGCGTTGGGGAATGTTAGGTGAAGGGAAAAAAACGTCAGATTGAAACCCCAATATTTGGGGGCAAACAAACACCATGAATTTATGAAAGGCGTCCTTTAAAACATCAATTGGGATCAACTATTGGAGAGACATGTGCATATGAGCGTTGTAATTACTGGATGCAACACTGCATTTGCATGCATTTGCTACATGTACTCGCAACTCCCTGGCCGCGGCCTTTTCAAACACACATCCCAAAGCCGATCAATGAAACTGTAGGAATCTGAAGTGAAGGCAAACATGGTTACACATATGCAAACTGCGCTGCCACCGCTGAGCTGTCGCCACCCTTACAAGGACTGCCCCAAGTCACGACTGACCCACCAGCCAGGATCGCAGCAAATGCATAGCTCGTTGCTTGAACCTGCTGGACACCCTTCAGCTGATCTTGGACTTCAGAGCTGTCACCACCAGAGTCTGGTTCGCCCCAAGTCACGACTGACCCATCAGCCAGGATCGCAGCGAATGCAGACAGTGTTGCTTGAACCTGCTGGACACCCTTCAGCTGATCTTGGACTTCAGAGCTGTCACCGCCAGAGCCTGGTTCGCCCCAAGTCACGACTGACCCATCAGCCAGGATCGCAGCGAATGCAGACAGTGTTGCTTGAACCTGCTGGACACCTTTGAGCTGCTCTTGGACTTGAGAGCTGTCACCACCATAATGTGGAGACCCCCAAGTCACGACTGACCCATCAGCCAGGATTGCAGCAAATGCAAACTCTGTTGCTTGAACCTGCTGGACACCCTTCAGCTGATCTTGGACTTCAGAGCTGTCACCGCCAGAGCCTGGATCGCCCCGGGTCACGATAGAGTCTGGATCGCCCCAAGTCACGACTGACCCTTCAGCCAGGATCGCAGCGAATGCAGACAGTGTTGCTTGAACCTGCTGGACACCCTTCAGCTGATCTTGGACTTCAGAGCTGTCACCGCCAGAGTCTGGTTCGCCCCAAGTCACGACTGACCCATCAGCCAGGATCGCAGCGAATGCAGACAGTGTTGCTTGAACCTGCTGGACACCCTTCAGCTGATCTTGGACTTGAGAGCTGTCACCACCATAACCTGGAGACCCCCAAGTCACGACTGACCCATCAGCCAGGATTGCAGCAAATGCATAGATCGTTGCTTGAACCTGCTGGACACCCCTCAGCTGATTTTGGACTTTAGAGCTGTCTCCACCACAACACGGTTTGCCCGGAGTCACGACTGAGCCATCTGCCAGGATCGCAGCAAATGCCTGGTCAGTCGCTTGAAGCTGCTGGACACCTTTGAGCTGATCGTTGACTTTAGAGTTGTCACCACCAAAGTCTGGGTTGCCCCAAGTCACGACTGACCCATCTGCCAAAATCGCAGCGAATGCCCGCTCAGTTGCTTGAAGCTGCTGGACACTCTTCAGCTGATTTTTGACTTGGGAGTTATCACCACCATAGTCTTGTTTGCCCCAAGTCACAACTCGGTCACCTCCAGAGCAAAACAATGCAAAAGCTGCGTCGGTTGCTGCTAGCTTTGCCTCTACGGCGATGGCTGTCAGGTGGTCTCCATCTTCAAGTCCCGCAGCTTGCAGAGACACTTGAGGATCCAACGCGTGATGGTCTGCAGCCACAAGCCTCAAGAAGCCACGTTGAAAGGACTTCTGTGCCAGAACCCTTAAGTCCCCTACTTTGGAGGACTGTGCAATCGAAAACTTCTCACTGCAACCGCTTGGCAAGGCTACAGTGACTTGAAGCATGTATCAAGAAGCTCCAATCAAACTTACGGACCAGTTTCTACGATTGATCTTGGGCCAAACCGCACCACTTTTTGAGCATTGGAACAAACTCACAAGACCAACTGGGCATTCAACACCCCTGTTGGAATGTTGGAATGATGGGATTCCTTAGCTATCCCACACATATTTGTGAAAACAACACAAGCAAAACAACTTGAAACAACCAACCAGCTACATTACTTGATATCTAACCATTACTTCATTCGTATGCATTTTACCCTACATGTTTGGTGAAGTCTGTTGCAGAACTTCAAACTTCAAATAACCACTATCCATGCCATTTTGGGTGTCCCCGAATCCCATGGGAGCAACCATGCTCCCTATGGACATTTGATGTCCATTTGAGCACTCATTTGGGGTTATACCGTTATACCATATCAGACAACCCCAAGTTGATCACAATATCAAGTTGGTTAAAAACAAATCCCATCATAGTCCATTCTATCCCATGATAGCGGTTGAATCCCTACATATCCCATCCCCATCGGAACTCCATGAAATTCCAATCGTTGATGCTTAAATCCATGTTTAAATCCATGTTCAAGCCATGGTATATCCCAGTCATATCCCAATGTATCCGATCATATTCCAGGTCCACATCCCCAATACCCAGCTGTGGCACCTGCTGGTGGCTGGAACCTCCACATCTGCCACGCTGGAACGCTGTTCTCCGGTGGCAGATCTACCTGGGGCAATGGAGGGGATTTGTGGCAAAGGGCCGGTAGTTGGACACCGACCACTGCACGGCCGTGGCACGAAGTGGTTTTTTTTTGCGTTTTGAACGTTTTTGAAGGGTTGGGGTGGGGTGGGGCATGTTAACGTTCCTTGTAAGTGGCACACATGTTGGATGCTACGTTACTGAAGGGTTGGGGTGGGGTGGGGCATGTTAACGTTCCTTGTA
>Ga0126342_10015537_pt1 | contig 13339 bp, 9 predicted proteins | sample Cyp1metagenome_FD_92528 | JGI IMG/M metagenome (GOLD analysis project Ga0126342, IMG submission 92528) | Coral microbial communities from Lord Howe Island, Old Settlement Bay, Australia - Cyphastrea 1 metagenome | ecosystem: Host-associated > Invertebrates > Cnidaria > Coral ...
GGGAGTGGGTGGGCTGGCTAGGGCCGGGATGGTGGGGGTGGGCGGGCTGGCTGAGGGCCGGGAGCTGGCTGGGCTGGTTGGTCGGGCCGGGATGGGGGTGTGGGTGGGCTGGCTGGCTGGTTCGGCCGGGCTGGTGGGGGTGGTTGGCTGGGCTGGCTTATAGGGCCGGCATGGTGGTGTGGGTGGGTGGGCTGGCTGGCTAGTAGTGGGTGGGTATAGGTGGGCTGTTTGCTGGGTGAACTCCAAAATTTGGAAAATGTCGGTTTTCCTCGAGTTTTTTTCATTGTTTTTCATGTTTTTTCATTTTTTTCATGTTTTTCCATTTTTCGTTGTTTTTGTTTTCATTTTTTTCATGTTTTGTTTCATTTTTTTCATTATTTTCATTGTTTTTTTCATGTTTTTTTCATTTGTTTCTGCTTTATCATTATTTTTATCATTTTTTTTCATTTGTTTCTGCTTTATCATTCTTTTTATCATTGGCTGGGCTGGGGCCCGGCTGGGGTAGGCTGGACCGGCTGTGATTTCTTGCTGGGGACACCCTGCTCGTTGCAGCTTGTTCCTGTCTGCTAGCTGCTACCTGCTACGTGTCATTGTCATTTAATTTCTTGTTACTTAGTAGTGATTGATTCTTGATTACCGAAGCTGGTGAGTTGTTTAGTGAGTTACAGCTGGCAGTGAATTATATTTGCATATTTACAGTTAATGTATTTGTATAGTAGGAGTTGATGAAGTAGCAGAAGCAAGTATGCTTGATTATTGTAAACTATGGTACAAATCACAGTTGAACTCAATGACCCAATAACGGTTGTATCCTCTCATGGGGCCCAGCCTCACATTAAATCACTAGAATTAGTAATGAAAAAAATGAAAACTCCAAAAAGAAGGAACAACATATGAAAAAAATGTAAATATCTATGATAAAAATGAAAACCAAAATGAAAAAATGATAAAATAACTAAACCATCGATTTCCAGAGTAAGGCTGGCAGAGATTATCATAACCTTGACTTTTCAACTTGACAACATCAAAAACGCAATAGTTCTGCGAGACTTACTCAATTTCCAAAGTTGACAGCATCAAAAACAACGAAAAACGGCGAGACTTCCTTCAAAAATGGAAAGTCGAGTGCAAAGCTGACGGCCTCGTACCAATGCGTTTTGCAATTGTTCCGATCCATCTGCCTAAAGTACCTGCGCCTGCCACGAAAAAGTGAGGCCAGGTCATACGAAGTGCTGCACCTGTGACGCAAAATCATCTTAGCAAACTTGAATATCTGAGACACCAAAATGCAACCCCTCTCACGAAATCAGTGCCCTGACCTCCTAACATCTGTGATAAACATGTCTCTTGTACTGCGCCTGCCACGCGAAATGTATCTTTGCAGATCCTCTTCAAATGTCCCACCCTCGCCAACGTTTTTTGTCAGTGCTACAAAACTATGACATTTTTCTCTTTCTTGGGAAGGTGCAGAATCCTTTGCGCTTACCGCGCAAAACCATATCCTAACCTGAAAAAGTGCTCCGAGACCGCTTTTGACTTCGAAATGTGCTTCGCGCCACAGCGGCGTGCACCTTTTGAACATCTCAACTTCCAAAAGTGCTCCGAGCACGGTGTGCTTTGTACATTTTGACTTCGAAATGTGCTTCGCGCCACAGCGGCGCCACAGCGGCGTGCACTTTTTGAACATCTAAACTTCCAGAGGTGCTCCAAGCATGGTGTGTCTTGTACATTTTGCCTTCCAAATGTTCTTCGCGCCACAGCGGCATTCACTTTTTCGACATCTCAATTCCTAAAAGTACTCCGAAGCTGAGGTGCTTTGTACCTTTTGACTTGAGTTTGCGCCACAACGGCGTGCAACTTTTCATCTCTCATCTAGCCAGATGGCTCCGCACCCGCCGCTTTAGCGAGCCTACTTTTCGACCCTCCGGAGCCACAAATCTGCGGAAAAAAACACTGTGCTTCGCAACGTTGCTACCTTTTCTTTCGCGCACCTGCATCTTCTCTCTTCTGCCGCTTTCTCTTCGCTGATCTTCTTTCCTCTTCTCTTCTCTTCTCTTCTCTGACTCTTCCCACCTCTGCTTTTTCCTCTGTCCATGTTGTCGGAAGTTTGACTTCTAAACTTCCTTCGGCTATCAATTTTTTTGACAATTGGAATCTGTTGAGAGTTCTCTTAGCAAATGGTTTTGGTGACTGCGGAGCAGATGAAGGGTCTGGGCATTGTTTCCTTGGAATCCAACCAGGCCAACAAGAGACACAAGCCGGAGTCCAATGGCAAGGGCAAGGGCAAAACGGCACGGTCGACCTCACAGGAGACAGTGAAGGTGAACAAGGACACCCTCACATCTCTGACGCGATTGGTGCTCAAGGACGAGGATTGCAGGACTTAGAATTTCTTCTGCACATGTCTCCCGGAGCGGGATCGATTATCCCGGTGCTGCTGCAGCTACAGAAAAGTCAGGAATGGCATCAGGGGAACAAGGAAGTGCCTTTACGCCATGTGCTGGCGACAACAATGATGAAGACACTCGAACACAGACTGGCCACTCTTTTTGCAGCAGAGCCAACGACCGAGCTCTACAAGGAGCGAATGGAGAACCACCTGATCACGAACGGGGCGGAAAGAACCATGCCCTTTTTGAGATGGGATCAGACCAAGCAGTGTCTCGTGCCCAACCACACACCGGGCCTGCCTGCATAGGCGGTGCTGAAGGCATTGGCCAGCATCATCCGCCTCATGGAGGATCCCGGAGTCACCTTGAGATTCCATGCGTTGAAGCCGCAGCAAGAAGGCCAGAAGATCGAATCACTTGCTACAGCCGTATTAGCCTCCAACAAATTGACATAGAGATGCAACATATACCATCTGTGCATTGTGTACCGAATGCATTTTTCCCAGATCTATGTTACTTTAGCTCCGGGGGCGGAGACTGCCTCCATGTCGGTTTCGTTGCGGTTCACCGCATCATGATGGACAGTTTCATGTCGGGAGGGTTTGATGTATTGGAATCCTCCCACCAGCTTCCAAATCTAAAACCCCATAGTGTCCAGTCAATGACATTGATATATATATATATATATACAATACATTCACACATACATGCAGGCTAAAATAGGATTATATGTCAGAGAAACATCTTGAACTCCCTTCTTTTCATTGTACAGCTGTTGATTGAATATCCGGGCCATTTCTTGCAGGGTGGTGCCCCATAATTAGCTAAGTAGGTTTATAAGTCCAATAACTATGGTTTATAGGTGATATATCTATAGTTAATGGGATTATAACCCATTTATAACTGGGAGAGGCACCACCTTGTGGTGCTTACATGATTGTTTGGACTACTTGTTGCAGCGATTTACCAATGAAACATGGAGGCTCAAATAGCCCAACAAGCCTGGTTTCCCATTCAGATGTAATGAGTTGACACAGAATGAAGATTGGATCCTTTGAAATGGATCATTAAAACCAGCGAAAATTTGGATTTGGCCAGTTAAAAAAATGATTGGTGATGGGGAAAGTGATTGGAATAATGACTCAACCTCTTGGTGATTTAAACACTCTGTTTTGGATTTGGCAATAGTGTAGAAAGTGTTGGTGATGGGCGGATTGGATTTACAAAAGGTACAGTTTTGCGAAAGTAGCGATGAACCAATTGACTTTGTGGATGCACCTGTTTTCGAGAAACCCAAACGTGACTCCTGTTTGTTTAATACAGTCAAGTTGATTTATACTTATATATCTCCCCGTTGTATCCTCGTCATCTTGAAGCCAGCAAAGGGAATGTTTGCGCCAATCAATTTTCATTTAGTTTGGATGGTTTGAAACCACCACGTGGTGAACTAGTAATTAAAGCATTTACTGCATACGAATTGGATCCGCATTTGAAGATAATTGCTTGATAGGTAAAACCATCGAATCCAATGATACGTGCTTGATGTTGTTTGGCCTCCGACGAATTCCATAAGATCGTCTCTACATGTGCCATGGTCAAAGTTGGTTGATTTTTCCCATAGAAGGAGAGTGTGGTCCCCCAATGAAAAATGATGGTTTGATACAAACCATGATAAGGAATCCCTACAATGGGGGGCCCTCCAGTTCCAAGTTTTTCTCATTCCCATTAACTAGTTCACTGTATCCAATCGTTCATTTACTTATATTTCAACCAACTTAGCAAACAAGCTGGGGGGACCACTTTGGAATGACGGCGGGATGACCATACCCAAGCAATCCCATGTTCAAACCATAGCACATATGATGACTCTCATAGGACACGAAGCGGTTTTATTGTCCTCCCTGGGAGAGCGAGGCTCGCTACATCAGACATACCTGAGGGAAGCATCAAAATTAAAAATCGGTTGATGACCCTTAGATAATCAATCCTCAAGTGGATGGTACCGTCTATAACTTGGGGAAAGCTCCACTTACCAACCAGAAAGTAATGGTTCTACGATGGGATTCTAGCCAGCAAAAGTGGGAATGTTCACCAGAAAGGCATGGGTTTACAGAAGATCTGCAAGGTGTAAATATCATTTCACACTGCACACAGCAACATCACCCCGCACAAACGTTCCAATCTACCTTCTCACGGTTGTCACACGCAGCGATGAGGCCTTCCCTTCGATCAACTGGTGGGCATGCCTGTGTTTGGGTCGTTTTGCTTGTAAATCTAGATTGTTTGTGAGTATAGGGGAAAGAACCATAGCCAGAAACTAATCCGGTTGATGCCAATCTTGGCCAAAAAAAAATTGGGTCCTACTGCGTGCCACGCAGCGATGCCCCACCTGCGACCAAGGTTGCTATGGCTGGGCAGCAGCGAAGCTCCCAGGTGCCCATGTGGAACTACTGCACGATTTGCTGATTCATGGATCTTTGCAGCATGCGGGCGTGACACCAAAAGAGGTGTCCTTTTTTTTCTGCATTTGTTTGTCCTATTTGGGCGACACGGCCATGTGGTTGCACGATTTCCATGGCTGCACAATCACCGAAACTACGGTATCAAGTATAAAACACGATGTGCTTGAGATATCATGTCGCCAGCAGTCTTTGAGTCGCGCAGACAAACCCAACAACACATGTTGCATGGGCAGGCAGGGACCTGTGGTTGGCATCGTGGCATCGCCGCTGAAACTGCCTGGGTCCAACTCCTTTGGGGGTTTGAGCCGCTTGGCGGTGAAAACGGACCCCTCATACCCTCTGGTAAACATACACAAAACTATTGAACATGGCCATTTATAGCCGATTTTCCCATGAAAAATGGTGATTTTCCATAGTTATGTTAGTTTACCAGAGGGTATGTGTCACGATCAAGAAATGGTTGGGGGCCTGTTTGACAAAACTGTAACCGAATAATCCCAGGATGTGAAAGTGGGTGAGAACCATGTGGTAAACCAGTTGTATATGGAAATATTCCTGGTTTTATCATGGATTTGGATGAATTGTAATGACCTCACATCGCGACCTCACTGGAAACATGGTTGGTAGAGGTAACTATCCCAACATGTTTTCTTTTCAGTTTTGTGAAATATTGTTATTATATATATATACATTTAGTTTTACCCCCATCGTAAATGAACTAATCTAGATGGGTCATGAACGAATTCCTAACTGCCATCGTTTTGCGAGGTTGGATTTGGTCCACCTATGTGGAGAGTCTTCATGACGCCGGGGCCCGCGTGGTACCGTTGCTTCCGCAGGCGTGGCCTTTGCAGCCACCGAAGATTTTGGTCGTTTTGATGGCTTTAAGGTGTATTTTCATCGTGGATTAATCAAGATCAACCAAAGAGAATGTGACAAAAGAGGTATTCCAGTATCAAGAAAGAGGTTAATGGCTTTACCAAACCATAAACTATGCTTAATTACCTTAATTTGATGTTATTTGACCATTTGGTGGATTGCACCTTAAGCTTCAAGACATTGAATTTCACTTGCAACACCAATGGCCAACTGGTTTTTCGTATGATCTCCCAACGTCGAGATCGGAGTATCGGATCAACAACTGGGGTCGCCCAAAAAAAATGTTGTTAAGTTAAGTCCGAAGACCTTTTGGGTTTGTAGATGTTTTATGATGTTTTTTGTGTTTAAATTTCTGACATATCCGATTGTGGTCTGGACTACTATAATGATCTATAATGGGGTGTTTATGTTAAAAAGACATGTTGGCGCACAGTTTTTTAGGGCGTGGCCATCACTCTGATTGGTTGCGTTGTTTTCGTTGTTTTTGTGTTGTCGTTGTTTCCGCATGTTTGCTGTTGAAACATATGTTTGATTGTATATAATGTGTCACAGCAACAGACATTTACATGTTTTGTTGGTTCAATCCCCTTCTGCTTAGGATCATTTCCATTTTCCATGTGCAAAACCTTTGTTTTTTGGTCACCGTCTAAAGCAATCGTTCTGAATTCCGAATCCATTGTTTTAGACATGTAAATTCATTGCGTGATTAATTCACTGCGTTTTGTTTTGTTTTTAATATATACAATATGTTTGTTGAGTATAGTATATAGTATATATATATATATATCACCTTTGAGTTTGGTTACATCTCCATTTCTGATGGGTGTTCACCAGCATTGTTGCTGGTTAACTCTCTAGTTTCGAAATCTCCCATGTTTGATTGTTAAACCTTAAATGATGAATCATTTGAATTTGCCTGTTGAATCACAACATGTTTGAAACAACATCTTTTCCAGAATTGGATGAAGGGAACATTTACAGGATTTTGCTTCGGAAACCCCCATCGTTGATGGTTTAAACATGTAAAATCCATGGTTTCCGATAATTGTTCCCTTCAATCCATCCATAGAAACGACGGTTCCGATGCTCTACCAGGCAGGACGTGAAGTCCTGCTTGAGACCTTGCAACATGTGGACGCTGTCCTATGGACAGGCGTCATTGGAATGGTGTATGGGGAAAACTAGTCCCTTCCCCCATATTAAACACTCCCTAAACGAAACCATGGTGGATTGTAGGGAAATTCCACATCATTGGGATCATGATATCAGGGGGTGTTTAATATGAACGGGTGATGGGATTAGTCCAAAATAGGTTCATGTCAGTTTGCTGACATACTGTGGATGGTTGCGAAATCCTGCGCCACCGAAAGGACGGTTGAACCCCTATAAATAATCGGATGTTTACCACCGTCATCAACTGGTGCGGGATTTCTATCCACCGTATTACAAGCGAGCCAGATGAATGTGGAAACCCCCTGGTTATATAAACCTGTTAGGAAAATGATCTACATTTAAGGCGGTCTTTTCCACATCTATATGCTCGTAACTAAGTAGGGTAAGCTTTTTTGGGGCTAGAAACATGTGCTGTTGAGAGACCAAGAGCCACATAGAGATTCAACGTGTTCAGGCAAGGAAAGTAAAACCCACAGAATGGGGATATCAACCAAGGAATCCGGACAGAGATGACCTATACCAAAGCTGGGTAAGGATTGAACATCAAAAATGCTTTAGTCTGACTAGCAGCATATGGATTTGATCAATTTTGATCATGAAGCCAGAGATTTTTACTGGCTGGTGAAGGTTAGTTCAATACAATTTATGTTGTTTCTCATTTTGATGGGGATATTACCAAGCAGCTTTTTTGTGGACATGCAAGGCCGGGGCCAGGTATCTAAGATTGGCCATGTTTCCGATGGTGAGGTAAACCCAACTAAATAGCATCCGTGTGTTTATTCAGTTCAATTGTCAAACTACTACCGTAGGTACTCGTATGGTTTGTGCAGCATTATTTGTTTACTTTAATATGTAACATACATGTTCACAGTCAGGTTGAAATGATTCTATTTTTCGTAAAGTGGGAACTGTCCAAAACTCAGAGTGATGCTTGTATACTGGAGATTATGCAAGTATTGTGAGTATGTTTCAATATACATAGATGCAATGAGGAACAGCGGGAAGGATTTTGATATGGGGTTTGACCATTCATCTACGTGTTGGGTTTTCTTTCAGCATTCGTGATACCTATGGATGAAAGCGCGCATGTTTGCATGGGAACTGCCCAAATTCAAGTTGATTTACTGTCATCATCCAGTTTTGTTTCTTGAAAAAGTAAATATTTGTACAAGATCAATGTGTATTGTGCACATATATCAATTTGTTGTTGGTTGTATAAATCTAATCTTTGGGTTGCTGCGTATCACTATATATATATATATATACATCCCAGAAGAGCAAAGTTACTCGTTTCACAGGCCTTTAGAAGGCCACAACCTGGCAATTTTTCAAGTTATGAATGCAGGTGCATCTGATCTTAAGCGAAAGCATGATTTTTTTGTGAGGGGGTTGACAAACTTCAAGGTGTCGGCTGGGGTTTGCCCCTTGGGAGACGATGGAGCTTGAAGAGCCAGTGCTCTTCGTCAAGATGTGCTGGCCATGGGCCAGGCTTTCTTGGACATCACTGATCGCTGGATACAGAGCTTTCCGCAAGCCCGCGCCGCCTCGACAACATCAGCAGGAAAGCTATGAGATGCTTATTTTGGGGTGCTGTGTGGTCATCGACCCCTACGAACATAGATGTGGAAAACCCACCATTTGTAGATCATTTTTCTAAGGAAAACATAGGTTTTCCACATCGTTGTTGCTTGTCCTTTTCTGATTAGTTCATATTAGTTCTGGGTGATCCACAGGCCACTGACATGACTTGCTACTCCACACCATGCGATGCACCACACTGAGGTTGATTGGTCAATAAACCTGTGAATTGTAGATATGTGTGTTACCCTAATGAACTATATGTTATAAACCAACTTATCCAAAGAACGGGGACACCGCTTTGTAAGGATCACAATAAGCAGTGACAGGAATCTGCATGTGGGAACCGCGTCGACTACGTAGCTATGATAGGTATATCATTTAAATTATAGTAGTGATTCATGTCATGTAATCAAAGCAATTTCCCATGATTGTAAGTGATGCTTAAAGTAAATATTTTTTTGGTACGAGCTCAGCATATCGTGAGGAGATGTGAGGAGTTTTCCCCAATTTTTCCTTGCTTAAATTCACACTGTCGAGTACAAAACGCAAAAAAAACTCCGTTTTTGTTGGTCAAAACTTTAAGTTTGATGGATGCTCCCACTATTTCAATGGGTAAATGCACTATTTCAATGGTTAAATCCCCCATTTCTGTCTGGTTTAACAGAGTTGCTGCTTCGCTATCGTTATCGGCAGCCAGGTTCCCAAGAGGTTGGCCAACTGATCGAAGAAACCCGCCCCATGTCGTTCCGCAACTTCCGATAGAAAAGTAATTTGCTACTCAAGTAGTTGTGATAAATCACATTTCTACAATTTTTTGGGGGGTAAAATAAGTCAATGTCTGTTCAACCTGCATCTTTCTTGCTTGAAACCTACCCATCGTGTTGCTCAGGCGGAGAGGACGCCAAGGGCTCTGTGGGTGCCTTGAATTCCTGGTGTACCCCATCCAAAGGAAGGATGCATCCAAACCAAAACCAATCATTTTTGTGGGATATCATATATGTGTATATACTGGTTGGTGGTTTGGAACATTTTTTTATTTTTCCATTCAGTTGAGAATAACAATCCCAACTGACTTTCATATGTTTCAGAGGGGTGGCTCAACCACCAACCAGATATATATATATATATAACGGGATTTTTTTTGGGTGAAGTGTCATCCAAACCAGAAAGACTGTTTTTTTTGGGGGGGACATGGGGATTGGTTAAAACCTATTGTTACCATACATGACTGGGGGAATAAATATGCATTAACCAGCTATTTTAGGGTACCATCCGGGTACCAGGGTTTTGACCCAAAACCATATCATATATAATGGGAATACTTTTGGGTGAATTGTAATGACTTCACATCGCGACGTCATGTTGGAAATGATGGTCAAAGAATGTTTATCAACCAGCCAGTATAAGCAAGGTATGTGAATCAGGTTTGGGCATCTAATGTTGCAAGATGACTACAAGCAGATTCAATATCTATAAAGATCAGGTCATACTACCCTCCGGAAATCGAACATTGCTAGCTGGGAAATCCCCGAACTAAATGTGTATATATATATATACATAGCTTTAAGATTGAAAAACACATATATTATTTCAAATAAAGGTCTAAGTCACCATGTATAGATGATTTTCCACTTGAAACCACCAGTTCAACTATCAAAAACGTGATTTAATTATTAGTTAAACAGTTAAACATTATAGATGATGGTTCCAATAATCTCCAATTCCTGTTTAGTTGGAAATATCATCTACAGTTCCGGCCCAACTCACAGTTATAAATGGAATGAGATCACTCCTACAACGAAGGTGAAATATATCATGAAATAAGCCCATCACTAAAACTGTTAGTTGGGCTAGAACTGTATAATCCTTAGGCTTACTAGTTGAACAAATCATCTACAATGTGGGGCCTGTAGTCAGTGATAAGTTGGTTTATAACCCCATCTAACTAGTTCGTTAGAACTACCATAATAAACCCAAACGTGAAACTGTACTTATGTTCACCAACTTAGCTACCGGACGGGGGCCCCACATTGTAGGATAATATATATATATATAATATGATATTTAATGGAATGATGATCATGAATTACAATAGTATATTACAATGGTACATCACTATACTTGTTAGTTGGGCCATAATTTTAGAAATCATTGTTTCTTGCTTATAGTTTTATACCCATGTTTGATGGTTCATATCCGATATATGATCTCTATTCCCCACCAAACCCTCCATCAAATCCCATTATATAAATCCCATTTAATCGCCATATGGTTATAAGTCATATAGTATACACTACAGTTTATATCACTATACTGGTTTATACAATGCTATAAATCAGGCTTTTTCCAGCATGCCAGTCTGCAGTCTGCAGGACGATTCTGGCGTCCATGGAGCCTCCTACCCTGACGTCATGATGGATGCCCTGCAGGCGGAGCTTGGGGATTAAGAGCCAATGAATGGTTAATAGTGGTTTTAATCATGGTTAATAATAGTTAGTAACGGTTATAACGGTTAAGATTGGCTAATAATGGTTATAATAATGGTTAATAATGGTTCATGATGGTTAATGATGGCTATAATAACGGTTAACAAAGATTAATGATGGCTGATGATGATGATGAATCTTCAGTGAAGGGTACCATGATGATAATAATGGTACATATTGAAAATAATGGCTGAAGGGTACCCTTTGGTAAACTAACATGGAAAATCATGGAAAATCATGGAAAATCATATTGTCTATAGGTAAATCAACAAAATCAGTGGGTCATTGTCCAGTTCTGTTCGTCTACCGGTTCTCCAGTTCGGTTCTCCAAGGTCATTGGAAAGTCCATGATTTCATGGTTCCCATCCATTGAGTTTCTACTGTAGTGGATAAACATGAACAGAAAGATTGGAAAAGACGGGAAAACAAGTTATAGCTGAAGATTTCATGAAAAACATGTTGGGAAATTAATCAAGAATAATTTCGTTGGTTCAATGGAAAGTTCTGTAAGAAACTATTATGTCTACCAACAAGCACAGGAGAGTTTGATGGATTGTCGTGGAATCCAATTCGCTGCTCAAATTCAAGTCCGCTTGGCTTCGTGCGTGATGGCTATGATATGGAGAATGCCAGAGAATGTTAACCACTTTGAATAATGACCTATGGTTATCAAAACCTTATGGATCCTCCTTGTGTTAGCATGTGTTAGCAACTTTTGCTTCGGGGAATCGTTGTTTGCAGTACACATCCCAGTCGCCTCCCAGGCAATTTATCAGCACGTGTCGAAGACGTCGTTGCCCTTGCCGCTTGGCTCTTACATTTGCCACATAGTCGACAGAAGTTCATGTGGGTGTGTTTGAACATGTTTCGCATACCCCAATTTGTATTTGTTTCAGCGAAAAGATGATGAATCGCTGGATGGGGTAGCATGGGGTAGCTAGTTTCATTCAAGGAGGTCCAAGGGTTGATGTCCATCTTGAGGGGCCCCCTGTTAGAACTAATTCGATGCATCTACCAACGACCGAGTGACTTTGTGAAATGTCAGTGAACAACACCAGATTAGCTAACATAAATCACATATCATATGAGTCACATATACAGTAATTCACTAATATAATCCACTAATATACATCACGTATAAATCACGTTTAACAAAAAAAGTATCAAATCACGTACAGGATGGTGCCCCCCAGTGATGTGAACGTTGGTTTATAAACCCCATTAACTATAGTATTATAGTTATATCTGCCATAAACCCAAACGTGACTTATGGGACTGATAAACGCACACAGCTCGTGCAAAGCATGGTGAGTCCAACCTGGGGGCACTGTTTCAACGGACGTGTTGGATTTCCCCCTCGGGACGTGTTGGAAATGTATCGTTGTGATTTGTTGGGGTTACCCTCTGGTCAAATTACTATAAATGGGCCACAGAACTATGGAAAATCACCATTTTTGTTGATTTTACAAAGTTATAGTTTTCTAATCCTTACCCTCTGGTAAACTAACATAACTATGGAAAGATCCACCATTTTCAATGGGTACATCCACTATAAATGGGACATTTTCAATAGCTATGTTAAATTACCAGAGGGTAATGTGGGTTAATGTTAACCCAAAAATTTATGATGCGACAAAAAACTGGGAGCCTTTTTTATAGACTGAAGCTGGTTGGTGGTGACTGGGACCATGGAATTTTAGGACTTTCCCATCATATTGGGAATGTCATCATCCCAACTGACGAACTCATATTTTTCAGAGGGGTTGAAACCACCAACCAGGAAGGTTTCTTAAGTGTATATAGGTAAATATGAAAGACAAGCCAGTCAAGGTTTTCCGACAGAAGCTGTGTGGCGTTTGCATTCAAGGTATCACATTGTTGGTTACATATTCTTTTTTGTGTTCCATGAAATGGCCAGATTACCCTCTGGTAGATTAACTTGTTGACCCTGAAAATCACCAGCTTTTAGTTGTTTCACTAATCTTCCAACTCCTATCTGCCAGGTCGAACTGTTAATTTACTGGAGGCTAACTTGTTGACTTCCAGATGTTAGGGCAAAATCGCCAGTTTCTACCAAACTGTCCTGATGTTTGTGTCATACCAAACTGTGACGAATAAAACAAGGTTTTTGGTCCTCCCCATCATATTTAATTATATATATATATACACATAATAATCCTTATTTGCTGATGGTTATCCCATTAGAGACTGATGTTCTCTGGTCCCCAGAGAACAGGTGTTCGCCAAACAGGGATGTGACCGAAAAGCGTATAAGAAAGTTAAAGTTTTGTTGACTTTACATTTCTGGTTCTTTAGCAGGTCTGACCCCGATAGATGTGACAAACGTTACGGATATGTTATATATATA
>Ga0126342_10015538_pt1 | contig 13338 bp, 4 predicted proteins | sample Cyp1metagenome_FD_92528 | JGI IMG/M metagenome (GOLD analysis project Ga0126342, IMG submission 92528) | Coral microbial communities from Lord Howe Island, Old Settlement Bay, Australia - Cyphastrea 1 metagenome | ecosystem: Host-associated > Invertebrates > Cnidaria > Coral ...
ACCCCAAGTGTCCCCAAGTGTTAACCTAAAGGTCTGTACCCCATGGAGTTAACTCTGAAGTCAACATACAAAATGTCGGCTTATAATGAGTAAAAAAGTCGGCTTAAATGAGTCTCGGACCTTGCCTTAGTATAAGAAGCCGCCATATTTGCTTCGAGAGGATTAGATTGGGATTGGATATGTGAGATCCAAACAGAACATCAAGGAGTCTTGATCCTTTGGTCCTTCCTGGAGACAAAAAATGCTTGAAGAACCAAGCAGTAGATGTGTATCTCCAGCTGGTGTTTTCCCCCATGAAGATGCTGCCGAAGGACTTGCTGCCGCTTTTCGAGCGTGCTGGACCAGCAGCTTGCCGAAACAACGACCTTAATCTGTATGGATTATCCATCTCTAGGGTCCTCATATTTCATGGTCAAAGCTGGTATGTTTTGCTTCAGATGGCTGTCAATCCATTTGGGGCGATCAGGATTAGAACATATTAGAACCATAAATCTGAAAAGTACCTTCTGGACGTTTACACAAAAACGATGGTTTCCATCACCATCTAAATCATAGGTAAATCCACTATTTCTATGGGCCATGGCTTCAAGAGCTATGTAACAAATTACCAGAGGGTATGTAATCCGCAAAATTCTTCACTGATATGTGAATCAATGGAATCGAAAGCTGATATTGTGGGCAGTGGAGCCGTGGAGCCTCACATAGTTGCTGATGTTTCCTGACTAAAGACCATGTTTCATTTTTTGGATGTGAAAATTGAAACCCTGGAAGATTCTCTTCTCATTGCAGGTTTGTCTCAAGAAGATGAGAACCAGCCAAAATCCGATGGTCAATGTTTTCTCCATAGTTTCCCCATGAACAATGCTAAACTGGTTGGTGGTTTGGATCATTTTTTCCCATATATTGGGAATAATCATCCCAACTGACTTTCATATGTTTCAGAGGGATAGGCTCAACCACCAACCAGTAAAAATTGCAGTTGTTTTCCATGGGACAATCCCAACTGGTGTTTCCTCGTGTTTCAGTGCTGGTCATTCAGAACAGGAGATCAAGACGAGGGATGAATGATGAGGAATCCCACTAGGCTATTCTAAATCATTCCAGTCATAGAGGTATACCCAATAAACCCCAATTGGGGATGCTTTATCATTAGCTTCATTACATTAACCACCCTCTGGTAAATTAACATAGACCCTGAAAAGAACATTTTTTTTGGTGGAAACTATTCTTCCAACCCCTATCTGGCAGGGTCTACGTAAATTTACTGGAGGGTTCTGGAGAGTATATTATATCCCATGTATATTGTGGGGTCACTGCGTGCGGTGTACCCTGAGATTTGTTGTGGCCTTAGGTGCGTGCCATGCGCTTATTCCGCTTGCTCGATGGGCGCTCACGAGGCAATGTACCAATGTAACCTAGGGTAAACTAACGTAGATGTGAAAACCCATGGTTTCCTTGGGACAACGATCTACAAATAATTAGTTGAGTTCCACATCTGTGTTGGTTTACCCTAGGGTGTTTGTTTGTTCAATCTCAATGAGAACATGATGATTTATCACTGGATTTCGGGGCCCAAGGCAGCGCCAGTCTTGGTCGTTTTGAAGTACTTATCGTTTTTGATGAATTGATTGTCATCTTGACCGGAAGTCAAAAAATGCTTTTTGATATACCGCTGGACATCCCCTATTTCGGCAACTCAATATTTGGCCTGTATCAACTGGAACTTGCAATTGATATATATATATATATGTATATATTGATACTGTATATATATATATTCCACCATATTCTATGGATTGGAACCACCGCTACGTTTTTTGAAAAAGCACGCAGCGAAGCTGCGTCAGCTGCAACCGGCGCAGGTCAAGGTCTCTGTCAATTTACCACCTCTGGCGCTGCCAGCAAGGCGACGAAAAAACCATGGGGGAATGACGAATGACTATTGGTTATTATCATTACCCTCTGGTTATTTAACGTAGCCATGGAAAATCAATCATTTTCAATAGGTAAAGTATCATAAATCATCTATGAACGGGCCATGTTCCATAGCTATGTTAAATAACCAGAGGGTATATGACATCAATATCCCATATGATAACGTAATAGTGGCATCCCATCTTTTTCTATCAATATCCCACAGGATGGGGCCCCAGTTCTTTAGCTAAGTTGGTGCAAATAACATCAAATAACAAGTTGGTGTATAATACTTATAAAAATAATCTAACTTATACATGACTAGATATGGCTATAATATACTTATGGGATACTTATTTAAAAAAAAAAAACATGATTATCTATACTGTATAATATAGATGGGGTTATATACCAACTTATAACTAGTGGGGCCCATCCTGCATGGGCCCCTGGCGTGTGCGAAAGTGAACAACTATAACGAAAAATGAAAAATAGCCAAAGAAAAACTATTTAACATTATAAACTCAGAGACTACGGACTGACCTATATCATATTTGAGGGGATATTCCCCTGATATTGGCCATATTTTGATGGGATGATTGGGTATTCAATGGGATGATTCAATCAGTTGAAAGCCATTTTGATGGAATATTGAGTCCCCATCCTCCGTTCATCATTGGTTCTTAAACACCTCCATTGTATGGTCCCAAAAATGGAACATGGTCATTCCCGGGTAAATTCTGAACTGTTTTTTGTAGGATATTTTGTAGGATATTACCGAACATGGATGAAAGTTGGACGGGATCAGACCTGCCATGCGATGGAGATCAGAGATCAATGTAGGGTTTTGCTAGGCTTCGAAACAATGCGAAGATGTACCCGGCCTGGTAAACATACAAAAAGCTATTGAAAATGGCCCAGTCAAAATAGTTGATTTACCCATCAAAAGTGGTGATTTTCCATAGTTATGTTAGTTTACCAGAGGGTATTTTTTGTGCTTTTTGACAACTTTCGTGTGGTAAATACTAGGGTTACCACTCCAAACCGGTCAAGAACGACTGCGGCCCAGAAATTGCCCACAATATCTCGGATAGATCAAAGTCTTAGAGCCTATTTTCTGTCGATCGCTTTCAGTCACATACAGTACCCTCTGGTAAACGTTAACAAACACCTATGGAAAATCACCATTTTTAATGGGTAAATCCACTATTTCTATGGCCATTTTCAATAGCTATGTAAACGTTTACCAAAGGGTATATTCCCCTAAATGTTGAGGCCCTGACTGGTTGGTGGTGACTGGAACCATGGAATTTGATTAGACTTTCCCATCATCCCAACTGACTTCACTCAATTTCTTCAGAGGGGTAGGCTCAACCACCAACCAGATATTGAAAATGGCCATAGAAATAGTGGATTTTCCCATTGAAAATTGTGATTTTCCATAGTTATGTAAACGTTTACCAGAGGGTACAACAAATCACACATGAGTATGTGTTGACTTAGGCAACTAGAGAGAGTGGGAATCCTAACCTGCTGAGTTTTTGTAGTTTTTCTTTGTGGCTCCCCAAGGCCAGTTACTTGGGTCCCTGGAATGATGGATGACATTGGATTCCAAAATTTGTTACAGAACCTGTTCTTCATCCTTGGACAAACCCAAATTATCTTGCCTAATTGCCTAATTATCCAATCTTATCCCTACTATATATCTCATTATACCCCCATAAAATGTTTGGTGTTTTGTACCAGTTTTTTCCTATAGTTATCCGTGTTGTTGATGATTTGATGATGAATTCCCATTGTCCCTGCTGTAACCCCTATTGTTGATGGTGAAATCTCACAATATGTCCCATCCCCTAATACTAAACACCCCCATTGTGTTGTCCCAAATATGTGTACTGTATATAAATTCCCTACTCGACCATGGTTTCTGGGGGTTGTTTAATATTCGGATCCTATTGAATCCCATTAATTATTCATCAATCACGATGAATCATCCGTTCAATCCCAGAAATTCCATTATATGGGTTTGTCTGAAAATAGGGTATATTCCCAATGAAATAGCCATAAAAAATAGGGATAATGATCAGCAAAACCATTGGGTAAAAAGGGCTACACGACATTTTCAGACAAAGCCATATATAAAAATCCCAGTAAATCCCATCAAATCCCATTGGCCAATCGCAGGCGGTTCAGATCTTGGCGGGCTGCTTCTTGGCCAACCCGCTGAACGAAAGTTCCAAGGCTTTCGGGCCTGAGCGAAGGGGCTGTGAACGGAAAGGTGGAGTCACGGCTTAACGGAAAGCCCACGTTTGATAGATTTTATGGTGTATAATACTTGCAAATACAATACATAAACCCAGTAATAAACTATCCCCAATTATATAGGGGTTATTATCGGGTATATCTCTTTGACTGGAATGATTTAGAATAGCCCCCAAATGGTGGGTTTACTGTGGTTTACGATGGGATTGAACTAGAAGGCATGGGGGTTTTCTCCAACAGAAATCGTCCAAAGGAACTATCCAAACCCTGCCAAGAAAACCATACGTGTCCCGTTTCCAGTTTCAGCTTTCTGAACTTCAATCAACTAGCAGATAAAGATGTTTTTGCTGGACGCAAAGAAAATGATTTCCACCTCATAGGTGGCATATGTCCAGACCAGGGTTTATGATCCCTGGGTTACTGCAATCATAGAGGAATATTGAACAATCAGATACATAACCATTCACATAGTCATAGACAGAATCATTCATAATTAATCAATCACAATCAGAATTGGTTGGTTCTCTAGACATATTTAGACTAACTATCATTTACATTCTCACATGTAATCATATACAATCACATATATGTCGTTGACACCATCAGAACCATATCTATTCACAAGCAGACAGACATCTTCATGCGCGCTTGGAGGATGATAAGCGCCGGCGATCGTGTCGTGACTGTCGTGACTGCTGTCACTGCTTGGTAAAGGCAACAAGATTTGCACTGTAGTCAAACGGCTCAAACATGGTAATTGAAAATCCGATATATATATATAAACAATAAAAATTCTTCAAAAAATAGGAAAAAACATCTATACTTGAGGAAATTTCGTGAATTTTCCATTGCTATGTTTGATTCCCAGAGGGTATTGGTGAATGTTCCAGGACTCACGCGAGCTCTTTGTGAAGATCCATCAAGGAAGTGCGCCCGCTGGGAGTTACAGCTGGATACGGCAGCTGGATATCGCTGGTTGAAAAACAGTCATACTGATGGGTAGTTATATCCCATAACATATCCCCTTTGTATCCCTGCTATATCTCCATTTTTGATGGTTAACTCTGTTTTTAAGATGAAGCCATGTTTTCAGCCTGGCAATGGGCAGACCATTTCCAGCAAGATGGTGCGGCCAATGAGCTGAAACTTACGCAAGTATGGGGGGTGTCAAGACCCACCCCTGCTTTTCACAGTAGCTGGTAGTTATGGATGCTCATCGCCCCAAATATACATATATATACACATAACCATACATATATATACAATTAATTATACAATTATATATATAAGAGGTTTTTGATCCGTCCCCACATACTAACAACTCTGAAAGGTGGAACTGAAAAGTGACCATTGCAGTAGGACACGAATCTTCAAAATGCTGGGGCAAGGCCCTGCCCTGATCGTTGTTTCAGTGGGAAACTCCTATGGGATTCCCCCCTGCTATGGCGGAAGGATTAGGGCCTCAACATTTAGGGGAATATACCCTCTGGTAAACTAACATAGCTATTGAAAATTGCCATTTATAGTTGATTTGCCCATTAAAAATGGTGATTTTCCATAGTTATGTTAGTTTACCAGAGGGTACATGTTTGAGAAATTGGGCCTCAAATGATAATGTCGTAGTTTGTTATACGGCCTTGAAACAAGATGACAACTGATCCGGAATAGTCTGGGCTCCATATGAATGTCAGCATCAACGGTCCACATGATCTCTTGAACTTGAATGCTTCACATCACTATATGGGTTTGTCTGAAAATAGTGTACCCCTAAACCCAATGGTTAATGATCATTATCCCTATTAAATGGCTATTTCATTGGGAATATACCCTATTTTCAGACACACCCATGTTGGTGTTTGGCCAAGTTCTTGGAAGATTCCTTGGCACCATCCACAGCCAGGTACAGATATTTTGTCAAGCTCCAAGGTCGTTCTCGTCTCAGAAATTGGCAATTGGGGAGTTCATTTGAGGTACCAACCCAAAAACCGGCTGGTTGAATAACTTGATATCTATAACTTGGGTATTGTGATCGTGTTCTTGTTCTTGCTCAGGTGTCTTCAAATGAAGATGATGCAAATGGCAAGAAAACGTTTGAAGAATATATCAATACTTGAACTCAATCAAGAAGCAATGCAAATTCAGAATTGGACCCCGGCCCGGATTGACAGGATATGACAGAATTGCTTTGGCCTTGAGCCCGCAGGGCTCCAATGGGGAATTATATATATATATATACATAGATAATCATAAATATATATTGAGAATATGAGCTACGTTTTTTTTTAACATGAAGGGGTTTATCTGCAGCTTAAACTGGATGTGGCTTTTGGTGTGGTTTTACATGGCTGGCGTAAGGATTGCGTAGGATTGGCGTATGCATTTTTCAAGGTTCCAAATATTTCTGGTTCGCGTACGCGAGAATTTTGTTGTATGTCAATTGCTCGTACATGATCGGCGTCGCAATCTCACGCTTTAAAATTGACCCAATGTTATCCACAAAAGGTTCAAAGGCACCAGGTTCATTCATGGATAGTCGTCTATACGAGCAAACCGTGGAACCCGCCTGGCAGAGCAGCTATACAAGGGCAGCGGAACAGCTTAAACCGCTAGCTGTCCATGCCAACTAGAGTCTTGATGTTCTTTGCTTTCCACCTGCTTGTTGCTATAAGGGCCATAAGGCTCTTGCTTGAGCCGAATGTTTCATCAGATTTCTTCCAGGGGACCCCTAGAACAGGCGTAGGCTTCGCGTAGACTTCGTGTAGGCACCACGTAGGCTCGGGTGCGCAGACTGACCACCAGCCCACGTGCGAACCAGTCCATATTTGACATATTGAACCGCCCAGAACCGCCCTTCGGCACGTTGAAACACATCGCTTGGCTTGACCCCAGCATAGTCAAAAGTTGCTAGCTGAGTCTTCAGTGATCTATCCGCCAGAAGTTTAGTGTGCGCTTTGGGACCTGGGTGCTGGCGTGGCTGCCAAATGTCTATGGGCGCTTTGGAGCCTGGGTGCTTGTGCTGCTGCAGGGAGTAGGGTGCGGTTTGGAGCCTGCTGGTGCCCCTGCAGGGCGCCGCAAGGCATGCCACTTAGCAAAATATTGATGGGACTGGTCGCGTGAGTAAAACCGGGACTGTGACGGCGTAGGCAAACAAATAGGTTGCGACATCGTTTTACACGGGCATTGGCCTTGCGGAGGCACACCTTCAAAAATTTTAAAGGTATGATTCGCGTAAACTCTCACGGTGACCGTATAAATATTGCGTAGATAATGGGGTAAACAAAACAAGAATATAAGGTCTTAGACTAAAAAAACACAATTTATATTAAAAATATAAATTTGAATTTATATTCTAAATATTTTTTTGAATATAAATTATAAATAATTATTGAATTTATATTTTATATATTTTTATTTAATATATATATATATTATAATAAAATATAAAATATTATAAATTAATATTTTATTTTAAAAAAAATATATATAATTAAAATAATAAATATAATATATATATATATTTAGAATAAATTAATTATAAAATTTAAGTTGATATTATTATATTATTAATATAATTAAAATTAATTTATATTAATTTTGTAGGGGGTTATTTAAGTAATTTTATTTTTTAGATAAAAAATGCTTGAATAATTATTTTCTTTATATTTCCCGGGAAAAATCGAAAAGATTTTTTATGATTTTATATGTAAATATATTTGATTATTTTTTGGAAAAAAATAAGGATAAATAAGGGCTGAAAAAAAAACAATTGAATTCTTGTTCGAATATTTCCTGAATTATTCCTGGGGAATACTTAAAAAGGACTATACCCAGGGCCAAATTCATCTTTTTATATTAAATTATTTTCTAGATAATTATTAAATTAATATTAAGAGATAAATTGATTGTACAATGCATTTTCTAGACCTCTATTGGGGTGCCTTAAATTATCACAAAATAAATCTAAATTCATCTAGGTTTTTCCGAAATATAACAAGATACATTTCAATAATTTATTCTAAGAGTGAGAAAAATGAACTTCAGGATTCAATCAAGTGTACCAAAATTTTTGTATCAACAAGAAATATCTTGTTAATGAGGTATGAGCCAAACAAAAAAAATATTCCCATTGAAATTTTCCAGAAGAGCATGGCTGAACTCATGTTCACCCATTTTCTAGCTAGAAATTATCCGCCCACTCAATTTTCCCACATTTCCTGGGGAAGCTCGAAAAGGTCCTTAATAATTTTATATGTAATTAGGCCTGAGCATTTTCTAGAGAGATAAGGGCTGGAAAAAAAAATCAATCGAACTCTTGTCCGAATACTTCCTGGGTCATTCCTGGGGAATGCTTAAAAAGCCCCATACCCAGGGCCAAATTCATCCTTCCATATCAAATTATTTTTTAAACAATTGCTAAATTGATATCAAGAGCCAAATTGATTGCGCCATGCATTTTCTAGACGATTAAACAGATATAAATTGACCGTAATTTATCGAAATTTTGTTGAAATGTCATGTGATGATATGTTTTTTTTGGAATTTTCTATTCCAAAATTGTGCAGACGGAACTTCAGGGTGCACTCGAAAATGCCAAAATATTGAAGTACCGCTGCCAATATACAATATTATTTAAATGAAATATAAATCAAACAAAAACATTAGTATTTTGGGAAATCCTTGGTTTATTTAATTTTTGCCTAGAAAATGCCTGAATATGAAAGGGTCGATAATATCATTATTTGGGGGGATTCCTTGGATTATGTTTTTTTGAAATGGATTTTTAGTTCCTGGGAGACCAATTTGAAGTTTTCTGGGGTTCCCTGGGAAATATAGGTTGCCGGTTTCAGGAAGGGCTAGGCAATTCATTTTCTAGGGAAAACACGACTTATTTTGGGTCTTGAATTTTGTCATATATTTCTTTGGTTCTTTGATTGGTGCAGCTTCATGCTATTCCTGATATTTTCTAGAGAACAAATCGTGAGTTGATGGTGTGTTGTACTTCCATGTGCCTATGTTCTTGAAAATTTGTATGTATAGAACAGGCAGAAACATTTCCAGAAAATGATTAGAACAGGCCCCTAAGAACATCGATCTTTATCGTTTTTTTCTCGTTTTCCAGGCTTGTGACTTGTGACTGTTCCGTTAATTTGTCTCGCATATGTGAACCCCCCAAATGGCAAGGTTTTTTTTTAACCAAGGCATATTGAATTATTTTCTAGAAAAAATGTTGTTTAATAGCTGTACTTTCTTGAAACGTTTGGCAAGACATGACAACACACATGTTAAATTGAAAAAAATATAGAGACCTTGGCCAATCTTATTTTTATCATAATTAATTTTCAATAAATTTTGGGCAGAGGAATATATTACTTACGATGGTATTCGATTACAGATCAATTTCTGTATTTTTTGGTGGCAGAAATAATTCAATTTGATGTTTTCTGGTAATTCCTGGGGAATATGGATTACCTGGCTTAGCAAGGATTACACAATTCATTTTCTAAAGAAAGTATTGTTCATTTTTGGTCCTCCATTTTTGAACTTATGATGGCATTACAGATCATTTTTTAGACCCAAAGTGGTGAATTGTACTCTCATGCATCTGTTTGTTTAAAAAATGCATGTCCAAAATATCCATATATCCCTGTAGTCCAATCAAATAAAACGTCCAATTTTATTTGGTGTTTTTCATTTTCTAGGCTTTTGACTGGGTCAGAATTTTTCTGGCGAGAAAATAAGGGTCACTTGAGTTCACCTTGAAATGCCAATAGGGATAAATATGTGGTCAGCCCAAATCATTCGTTGAAATTCAAGTTCTTCATGGATTTGATAAAATTACAGATCTTGATCAATTTTGATTAACCAATCCTGGAAAATTTTGGGAGACAAAAAAAAAATCACTCGCTTTGTTGGCGCGGGATTACAGGCTGAATTTTTGAATTAAATTTTTGATACTAAATTTATGTTAAATAATTGTTTTTTTAATAATTCCTGGGAAATATGGATTACCTGCCTTAACAAGGATTGTATAATTCATTTTCTAAAGAAAATATTATTTATTTCTGGTCCCCCATTGAAACCATTTTTTTAGGTAATATTTTTTATTGTTCTTAATGGCATTATAAATTATTTTCTAGACCCAAAGTGGTGAATTGTATTCTCATGCACCTATTTATTTAAAGATATACATGTCCAAAACATCCACATATCTCTTTAGAAAATGAATTGCCCAATCAAAAAAAGCATCCAATTTTATTTGGTCTTTTCATTTTCTAGGCTTTTGATTGGGTCAGAGATTTTCTGTCTAGAAAATGGGGTCATTTGAATGACCCCCCCCAAAATCAATAGGGATATTTAAAAATATATATATATAATTTAATAAATATTTATTTTAAATAAATTATAATAAATAATATTTTTTTATTTTTATTAATTGGAAATTTATATATAAATTTAATAAATTTGAATTTTGAATAAAATATATTTTTATATATTTTAGATTATATTTTTAAATATATTATTTTGATAATAATATTAAATTATATATATTTAAATTTAAATAATTAATGAATTATAATATATTTTAATATTTTTTTTTAAAAATATTAATTTAAAATATATATTTAATATTATTTAATATTATAATATAATATTTATATTTTTTATATTTGATATTATTTTTTTTAATAAATTATATGTAATTTAAATAATAAAGAATTTTTATAATTTACAAAAATATATAATTATCGAATATTCAAATAAAAATATTATTTTTTGTTAAAAAAAAACATATATATATATAAATTAATTACCCACCCTAAAAATGTATTTTAGGGGGGTAGAGGTTAGGTAAAAAAAAATAAATTTACCGTTTTCCAAGAATTTGGTTTCCCAGGATCCCCCTTAAATTTATTATTTGACCTGTGGGTGTACATTAAATATAGGATCCATGGGTCGGGATATCCAACCCCCAGGATTTTTTATTTTGGGGTGGTAATTTAATATATTTTACGGGTTTGATTTTTCCAGGATTCCTGGGAATATTTATTTTTTTTCTGGGGAATACCCTTCATTGAAAAAAATATTTTAGGGGGGTTGGGTAGCCGAAAAACACATCATTTTGGGAAAATAAAATTTATAGATTTTACTAAGCTAGTCATTGGTATCCCCTACAATGCATATATTTCAGAATGGTATTCCCAGGTTTCCCATGGGTTTCAATAGGTTTCCCACGGGAAAAAAATCAATTGGATTGAAATTCAGAATTCCCCATGCTTATATATATTTAGAAAAATTTATGTAGCCATTAGCTTTTGTCAGTAGTACCCCCCACAAAAAATAAATTTTCAGGTTCAATATTCCTACCAATAATGCATTTCCAGAATCTGGCACTCATACATGCGCTTCATTTTAAGGGGTTATCCCCCCTAGTTCCCATATATTTTTGGCAAAAAGTGAAGGGGTTAACCCCCCCCTATAATTATATATTATTAGAAATATAGGATCCACCCCCCTAATCCTGAACCAGTTGGGGTCGGGAATATAAATTATAAATTAAATAATTTAATTCGATTAATTTTTTTTTTTTTATTATAAAATTATTGAATTTAATTTGAAAAATATTGAATTTGGATTGAATTATAAATTTTATTTTATTGAATAATCACGAAAGGTAGCTCCAGTGGGGTTATTTTGAGGTTTGGTTTACGATGTAAAGGGAAGGACGGTCAGTAGTTATTTCAATATCCCTAAAAGCAATGTCAAAACATTATAATTTATAGTATATTTTTTTCAAATCAAGAAATTATATTTTATATATATGGTAAATATAGTAAAATCTCGGTAAATACCGTAATTTTAAACTTCCAAACCGCCAAAAATATTAATATTTACGGTAATTTTTACTCCGAGAATTATAAAAATATACAAAAATACCACCAATTAAAACAATTTTCAACCACTAAAAAACCATACAAAAATAATATAGAAACTAAAACCAACCCCAACAATAACAACATCAATAAATCAACAATAACACCAACAACATGCTTAACACCAACAACATAATTAATACCAACAACACCAATAATATCACCAACGCCACCAACGCCACCAACGCCAACAACACCAACAACGCGCAAAACGCGCAACACGCGCAACACGCACAACACGCACAACGCGCACAACGCGCACTCAACACGCACACAACACGCACAACACGAACACAACACGCACAACACGAGCACAACACGCACAACACGCGCACAACACGCACAACACGCGCACAACACGCCCAACGCGCACAACGCGCACAACGCGCACAACACGCACAACACGCGCAACACGCACAACACGCGCAACACGCGCAACACGCGCAACACGCACAACACACACACAACACGCACACAAAACACGCACAACACACACACAACAAACACACAACACACACAACACACGCACAACACACACAACACACACAACACACACACAACACACACACACAACACACACAACACACACAACACACCACAAAACACAACAACAAACCACAACACACAACAACACACAACAACCACAACAACCACAACAACCACAACAATCACAACAACCACAACAACCACAACCACCACAACAACCACAACCACTACAGCAACCACAACAACCACAACAACCACAACAACCACAACAACCACAACAACCACAACAACCACAACAATCACAACCACAAGAACAAAAACAATAACAAGAACAACAACAACAACCACAACAACAACAACAACAACAGCAGCAGAAACAACAGCAACAACTACCACAACCACAACAATCACAACCACAACAACAACAACCACAACCACAATCACAACCACAAGAACAACAACACCAACAACCACAACCACAACCACAACAAGACGAAGAAGAAGAAGAACAACAACAACAACAACGACAATGACAACAATAAAAATAATAACAACAACAACACCAACAACACCAACAACACCAACAACACCAACAACACCAACAACACCAACAACACCAACACACCCAACACACAACACACAACACACAACACACAACACACAACACACAACAACACACAACAACACACAACAACACACAACAACACACAACAACACACAACAACACACAACAACACACAACAAC
>Ga0126342_10015539_pt1 | contig 13338 bp, 15 predicted proteins | sample Cyp1metagenome_FD_92528 | JGI IMG/M metagenome (GOLD analysis project Ga0126342, IMG submission 92528) | Coral microbial communities from Lord Howe Island, Old Settlement Bay, Australia - Cyphastrea 1 metagenome | ecosystem: Host-associated > Invertebrates > Cnidaria > Coral ...
GTTTCAGAGCTTAGCTGCCGGAATCATGCTTGTAGAACCACAGCAGAGCAGCGACAACTCTCTCTGCTCGCATCCTGTCGCTTCCAAGACAAGCCAATCGGGAATTACTTGCCACAAACTCCAGAAAGCTGTTGTGGAGTGGCAGTTGATGGGAGAAAACTGTCCTACATTGAGGATTGATGGCCTAGATGAACTGATTATATAGTTTGAAGGGTTTGTAGATCTAGGGATTTCTAAACCTGAAACGAAACATTTTGAGTCACTTTATTTCGTGACTTTTATCCAGAGAAACTTTTGAAACAAGGAGTTTGATTTTTACCTCTGGGGTTATTTGGGCCTGAAATCGAGTTTCCGGTGTCGATTTTCACTTTCACAAGGAGCGCGGGTCAAACAGTTAAGGAAGAAATCTGAGAACAGCTGCATCAGACAGATCTTTATGTCGCTTGTGTGGTCGCGCAAAAGGGATTTGAAGCTTTCGGAGCCGAGGTTGTTGGTTCTTGGGATTTGTCTTTGGGTTTTGGATGGTTTTGGACTCTTGCAAGCAGAGATGGGAGTTTTGAGGGGCAGGTTGGGTTTTGCACAAGCTCAGATCTTTGAAAGGCTGGGAGGGACACATGCAGCAATTGAGGCGGTCGGAACATGTGATCGGAGATTCTCATATTGTTGCGGAGCTGTGCACCAGCTTGACCTCTTGAGGAATCGGATCATCTTGCTTGCTGAACACGGCCGGGTGTTCCACCTGTGCGCAGATGCATGTCTTGAAGGTGGTGTCGGTGGGTTAGGCCGAGTTTTGTTCGACCAGCATGGGAAGCTTCAATCATTCTTTTCGTGCGTGGTCGATGCTGAACAAATTGCCTTGCTCAACCTATCGAACAAAGAGACCATCATCTTTGAGCTTGACGAGTTGGCACTATTGGTTGGTTGCACTGCCTTTTTGCCAACAGAAGGCATTATGCCAATGACCGCATTGTCATCTTCATTGACAACGATGCTGTAGGAATCGACAGTCAAATTTTCCAACAGATTCTTGGTTGGGAGTGCAACGCCAACTCAGTCTGCTGGTATGAGCATGTGCCTTCTTCAGCAAATGTTGCTGACAGCCCGTCACGTGGTGACAAGTCAGATCTTGACCCGAAACTTGAGATATCGATCGAAATCAGCGATGTGCTGAACTCACTCTGTCTTGACGTCTCCCTGATGTGATGTGGGGGAGGATGCAGCCAGACGAAATCCCCTCATGTGAAAACAGAGTGAGTGTGATCGTACAGTGATTGTGCATGAGATGCAAGCAAACGCAAACCATAAGGAATACCTCTTGAAAAGATGTATCATTATGCTAAAGTTCTCTAGAGTGTTTTTGCAACTCGTTAACTCATGGCATTCATTCAGATGGATTGTGTGAAATCTTGTTCACATGTGTATTTTGGTTCACAGAAGGTTGCGAGATTTCACAGCAACAAAAACCCGCCCCCCCCTCAGCCTTTTTCATTGTTGCGAAAAATGTTGTACATGTTGCCATTGGCTACTACAAGGTGCGGTTGTGAGAGCGTTGTCTCCCTACTCTTGATCCCCGCCTTTATATCCACATCAGGATGTTGAAACAATGGCTCGAACGATTCTGAACGTACCAATAGCTTTCATTGGAAACATTATCATGATTTGAACACCCTCCATTATTGTCGAAATTATATAATGCGTGATGGTAATATGATGGTAAAAACGTATATGCGACCCGCCATTGAAATGTTGACATCACCTTGGCAACTGTATTTATCCCACGAGTTGAAATTGCGCAATGCAAAATGATGGACCCTAATGTGCGTTAGCCACCTTGGATGATTGAACATGTTTGGGTGCGAATGCCAACAATAATTGTTTTGTATGCCGCTGCAATTGTTTTTGTGTTTTTTGGATCGATTTCGGAATACATTTTTGTCCTATTGGCATTTTTTTTTGCATATCATTTCGTCAAGTCAATGAACTTTGCAAGCTTTTGTGGTTCACATGTGACCCATATTTTTGCAAAAAACGAAACATGACAAATGACATGGTGGCGGCAATTGCTACACGTTGGTTGCATGTATGTACAGTCAATGTCGTTCGTTTTATGTTTATGAATCAAAACAATCATTCAAACCGGACAACTGGATCAAACAATTGGCTTGAGCAATAAGTATCGCCAGACCAATGTTTCATGGCATGTTATTGGATGCGTTTTTTGAAAAACCCGGTTGATTCGTATTTGTTCACACCGCTACGGAAACAAACTTGTAACCCAAAAATTATGAACTATGACTACACGGTTTCATGGGAAATCCGGAGCGGATAGTAGTTTTCTCAGATACAGGCACTGCAAGTCATGTGAATGTATTCAAATTTTGTCCTGATTTCGTGAACGCTACACTTGGCAATGCAAACATTAAAATGTCGGCCATGGATCTCTCGTCGGCAGCCTTCCCTGTCAACACACCAAAATTTTGGGGCGATGAAAAGGCTTCATTCATGTTGTTGTGAATTTATATTTTGCAATGTACATTCTTTGTCGGAAAATGGTTCATGTGCACTGCAGTTCCCAAATGCCTTGGTTGGAAGGAATTGGTGGCAAATTGCATAGAAACTGGATGGATTTCATCTGAAGGTCGGCTGATTCGACATTTGGCATTTAATGAATCATTTGTGTTTGCTATATGGTATTCATCATGTTGCATGGGAATCAAATCATATGCCTGCCCGATTTGCTTGGTCAGGTCCAGCTGTGAAAAAATTTGAAGCGAAACTTGCTTCAAAATGTGGCCGGAGGTTTGGATGGTTTGCTTATGTGCAATTTTGCTGTTCAGTGGCCAGCGCATCACAAACATCACAGTGTCATCACAACTTGGCGTCAGATAATCTCCGAAAGGCATTGCAGCGTCACTGTCGCAGGCATGCGATTGCTTGCGCCAACGGCACTGCTGCCTTGGACATCGCCGTGAAGGCCCGTAGATTTTTTTTGATTCCACATTTTTTTCCACATTTTTATTTTGCGTTTTTTTCATTAAATTTGATGTGAGCAAATCTTGGGTTTTACCAGGCATTGCAATTGGGCAAAGGAGATGAGGCCATGTTGTGTGCTGGGATCCAAATGACTTCATCTATTGGTACTCAAACACGATACATTCTGATTGCATGACCGAACCTCACATCACCTGGATAATGTGGTTCCATTCAGCTCAATGCTGTTTAATCGTTCCGATTGTTATCATTTTCTGAAATGTGGTGTTGGCTCAAGCTGGTTTTCCCGAAATCGAAGATGGAAAGCGACAGTCCAGACAATGAAAGGGGACTTGAGGAGAAAGAACCGGTGCTTGCCGATTCTGAGCAAGCTACTTGCCTCTGTTTACAATTTATTCTACAATATAAAATGCATATATATATACATACATACATATATCTGAATGTTGGTCGTGCGAGAGTTCTCTGTAAATTGGCTTAATGTTTTTTGAACTGTGAAGGTCCAAGAACTTGGTGATTGTTGCAAATATGCCAAATATGCTTGCGCTTGAGGCCAACCATGTGTCAGCAGAGAAGGCTGAAGACAAGTCTGACGTTTCGGGCAAGTTGGATAAGTTGGATGAATCCCTTCAAGCTGCGAGCACTGGGAGCACTGCGAGTACTGCGGTGCCAGCAAAAGCAGGAGCTTCACAGCAGAAGAGGCGGATTCTGCGAGAGAATCTGGAAGAATCTCGACAGTACATGATGTCTTACGATAAAAATGAGAAGAGGCTGGTCGTGAATGAGCGTTGTGACGCCTTTGAACACAACATTTGGGACAAGGATGCTGCTCCCAAGGCAGAATTTTCTCTCAGACCAAGATCGTAGAGATGTGATTCAACGTGTAGCACCGCTGTAGCACCTGAATTTCCAGGTTTGTGCAGAAAAATCCGAAAAGGTTTGCCCAGTGAAGCTGGACAACTCTGACCACCGCAGTGTTTTAGCTACATCAAAAACAACGAACTCGAGTTGGGATGGGTGCTTCAGCTGTTTACCACAGAAGTTGAGGCTAGGTCAACTATGCTACTTGGGGTTGTGCAGATTGTCCCTCCTGATATATATATATATATATTTGGGTAGAAGGTGTCCGCTGAAAACATTCTGTGATATACAAAAGACCACCAATACCATTGATAGTGTTTACGAGTACCACACAGATGAATCAGAGGTTCCAAAGACAGCAAAAATCATAAAAAGATCCCAAGTTGGATCCATGGACTTTATTGCTGTGTCTAGCGCCCGAGCAACCGATACTAGTTTGGTTGGACTAGGCTTTGCTTGCAAGAGTATTTCCCTTTTGGCTTTTGTGCCAGGAAATAATCTCATTTCTGACTCCGGCATTCTTTTTGGCTTTGGAAGCAGGTGATTCTCCCAAGCTTCTGCATCATCTCAGTGATCACCCAGGCAAAGATTGAGTGAAAGTGAAAACCTGTGGAGTGTATGGTTTGGCACGTAGAATCAGCAGGGTGCTAATATAAAATGCCTTGATGCCTGGCAGGTTGTAAGGGGCGGTTCCGTGCCAGTGTTGGTTGACTCTGTGGGTGGGCCCAGTTTCTGTGCATTTCTTTCTGCCAATGTCTTCATTTTGGCTTCAACATGATTCAACATGAAACATGTTGGCTTTATGTGAGGATTCGACCTTCAACATGGATGTTGCTCAGATCCGTGAGAGGCTGACTCCCAGGACAAAGGCCAGGCCACGTATTTTTGATCACAACTCAATCAGATTTCAGCCGCAGCCGCAGGCAATCATTTGTGTCCATACCTACCATTTCCCAGTGGACATGGAGCTGATTGCTTAGCTTCAAAACCATGTCAAGTTCTGCAGGGAATGCTCCAGACGGGTGCAATCAATGGTTCTGAATTTGATCGGCTCTGAGGCCAGTCCTTGCTTTGGTCAAGGCTGCAGCTTTGCCAGGTAAAGACTTTGACTAGCCAGGGAAATTCGCAAAGCTGTATCTAGGATTTTTTTCGTTCTAAGTGTCACATTCCAATTAAGATTCCACAGTATTTTTGGCATGCCTGAACAAAAGACAGGCAGCTTATGCGTTTAGCGTTGGGAGTTCACATCATCCATGGTTTTGGCATGTTTCGGCATGTTTCGGCAGAGCTTCTATATAAGTTAGGACAGTTTGGATAGAACGCTGTGCAGATAGAGTGATAATATATATATATATAATGAATTGTAATTGATATTTGATATTTGTTCGAAAACATCATGACAGTCATGACGACAATTACGACACCAAGTGCACCAGGAACGTGGCATCAAAGTGATCGAAGATGCAGCTGAAATGATAGGGCAGTAGCTTGACTGGACTCTCCAGGGCAGAGCCGTTTTCAGGCTGTTTACATGACAAGTTTATGATAAGTTTATGATGTTTTCAAGGGATCTAGCTCTGTCTTTGGTCGCCAAGGACATGTCTTGGAAGACCTTGTGGTTCCTTTGGAGACATCAGCACCATGAGCTTCTACCCCAACAAGCACATCACCACAGGTTTCGTGGCTGAAACGATATTCAATTGTACACCAGGTGTGTTCAATCCAAGCTGCTTCTCTTGCTGCTTGGACCCATTCTTCGCGTTATTGAAAGTTTGCTTTGTGCTTCCGCCTCCCTTTCAAGCATTTGTGAGCGTCCTCTTGTTCAAACTTTTCTGGATGATTCGCTCAGTGGCTGACTACTGTATTGCATGTCGGTTTTTGCTTGTCAAATGTTTCTGTTTTCATAGTTCTTACTTGCAGGAAAATATTTACTGACACCATGCCAGGTGAAGGTGGGATGGTTCTGTGCGATGCCCCTGATCTGGCTGAAAGGTCCCGTGTTTTGTGGCAAGATAGAAGTTCAAACTGGATAGACGGGTCCCAAGTCATGAACATTTGTGGACCATTTGTGCATCTTTTGCAACTTGCAGGTGCCAACAACTTCGTAACTTGTGCTTTGATCCGAAGAAGCGGCGTTTTGTGCATGAGGCCAAGAGCTGCGGGATTGGAAGATATTGCAAGCACATGGAAGCACCAGCACCTGAGCTGTGGCTCTTTCAGGAGCTGGGATGGAACTATCGCATGACCAATCTGCAGGCTTGGCCAGAAAGCTTAGAATTATGTCAAGCAAAAGCAAAAACTATGATTTGGTGAAACCTTCTTTCAGGCTGCTCTGGGTCTTGGCCAGCTATCTCATTTGGAAGAAGCTGTTTCTCGGAAGCGGGAGGTGGCCCTCCGCTGTCAGCTTAAATCTGCGCAAATTTCAGTCTGCCTCAGACACTGCTCAGATTGGACGTCTCTACACAAAGTTGCTGGAGGGCTGTCCTGGTCTCATTTTGCCTCCTGACGTGGCCTCAGCTTTCTCACATGAGACCACATCTTTTCAGAAGCTGAGCGGTCTTATTTCCTATAGTTGGAAATTTGAATAGCAGCACCCTGCGAGGACAAGAACCAGAAGTCTGAGAGCAATATCTACTGGGTCTATGGTGTTGTGGACTCGGTAACCGGAAAAATCCGGAAAATCGGCACAGCAAGTGGAGGTTTGATGTGCCATTCTTGAGGTAGAGGTGGCCCCATCCGTGTCGTGCGATGCAGACGCAGTCATGAAGCGGTTGGCTGCAGCGAAAGTGGGAACCAGGCTCCGATGTCGGGCTGCTTTCGACTCCGATGTTGTGCTGCCAGATTCGGCGCCATGTTTTAGCCCTGTTTAGGCCTTTCTTTTGGCCCATGCATGAGCAGCCGGTGTTTGAACCGATGGGTTTCTTCAAAGGCGCAGCACACTCTGAAACGTTTGGGACTGTTTGGGAAACTGCACGACCTTGAAGACTCCTTTCGTTCGGTATACGCCTCACATCCCCATCCCCCACTCGTCTCCCTCCGGTCGGGTCGCTCCTTACGTCACTTCCCTCCCTTCGGTCACGAGTGGAACGAGTGGTGAGACATGAGGAGTGGAGTGGAAAGGAGGCGAGAAGCCCGTAGGGAGGGCTTTTCACTGGTCATTTGAGACAACGTCCTTGGATTTGAAATGTTCGTGCTCACCTAAAATGTCTCGATCTAGATTGATGTCCGACCTTTGTGGAATTTTGTGGATTTGGGTTGGGGGTTGCAAAATGAACGCACTGGATCCATGCTTTCATCCCTTCACGTTTATTGTTCGGCTTGACAAAGCCCCGACTGCGAAGGTCAAAGCTTCCCTGTCGCTGAGCGGATTGCCAGACGTGGTTTCTACATACCCAGTGGTACGCAAGTTGCATTAGTGTGTGATGATAAGAGTATACAGTATAAAATCTATTATAGTAACCTGATATCCTCCGCTAATCAAACATGGCAAGGGAAAATCACTCATTTGTAGATGATTTTCAGATTAAAATCTCTGTTTAGGACTTCTCAGCCATGTTCAATTGCCGGAGATCACAGTATAACTGGCAAGCTATCCTGGCCCTGCTCAGGCCTTGCACTTGAAGATCATGAAGTGGAAGAGGTGCGGAGTGATGTGCCTTCAAGTCAAGTCTACAGAAAATCATCAGATTTTGTCCCAAAGAATATAATATAGCATCCTATATAATATATATATACATATTATGTTGATTATATTAAATTAGATATCTAATTTTGCAGATTTGTGAAGCATGTCCGCTTTTTGTTTGGACTGCTGTGTCCGCATTGGCTGGTTGACTCCCTCTCTCGAAGCTTGTCTCCAGTTGTCTTCCGACTTGTTGAACATGAAAAAAACGTAATATACAACGAGAGTTTTTTTTTTTTTTTTCGGGCGTCTTGAAAGTCAGACTTGTACAACACGCAAGTTTTTGACTCATATTCTCAGGTGGCGAGAAGAATCAGAAAGGTGGGTTCATGCCCCGTCCAGTGAGGGATGAAACTTGATGAAACCAGACTGCAGACTGCCAGCTATTCCTTGCACAGGTCATGGAAGAAATTGTTTCAGTCCCTGGCTCAAAGATGCCCAGCATATGTGTCACTTTGCAGTAGCTCTGTGTATTCACGTGTCACTGCATTTGAGGCTGATGGTGGCTACTCGAAATGAAGCTGCCTAGGAATTCTCGATGAAGTCAGTTTGAGGCTGTATTTACAGTTTTGCTTAGTGTCCTTGCTGTTTCGCAAGGAGTCAGGAAGTTAGAGAGATGGGAATGAGCATTGATTTGGAAAAGAGCGCATTGCTGTCTATCTGCAGCTCTCAGATTTCGGAGTGGCAGCATCTCAGCTATGTTTGCCATGAACTTTTTTTTTGGTGTGTATGTGTGAAGGTGAAGTGTTTTAATTGTCGCAGCTCATAGATAGACATGTGCACCACATGTACCGAATCAACGACCTTGACACACAACTTATCTCCAATTGGAGTAAGTCCGACATCGACATGTTGGTACTTTCTGTTTATTTGCAGAAGTGCCTTGAAGGTAAAAATCTGACAGCAACAGCCGCCAACATTGCAAAAAGGTGATTTCGAAACTACACGTGCAGCTGACAGCAGAGCATGAGCCCTGCTGTCTCAGCCGATGGCTGCGAATTCTACGATAATAGCGACAGGCAAATCGGGGACAAATCGACAACAATCGCACCAATGGTTTGCATGGAACGGAGGCCGGCTTTTGTCTACTATCGTCGTGCAGACAATGGCTCGAAGATAGAGGCTCCAGTTTGTTCACAGTACTGTCTTGAGCATATCAACCACTCTTTGCATTCATTTCGTCCTTTCACCAAAGTCTGTTGTGGACAATTTGCATGTGATCGTCGCTGTTCGAACCTTGTGAACTGCGAAGCAAAGGATCACAGGTTGCACTTTGCCAAACACAAAAATTGGCAAGACGTACAGGTCAAACCACGATCAGCCCTCAATGGCCTCTGCTACTACCCTGAAGCGCAACGGACTCAGAGATTTCGAGTCCCAATTGTGGCAGGGTCGCAGCTAAGCATTTAGTTCTACTCCAACAAGATAAGTGTGTCAAGAAGCTTGAACTGTCGCACGGAACAATTGAGGGAACAATTGAGGGAACAAGTGAGGGAACAAGATCACCCTTGGGACTGAAATCTCTCCGAGGAGTTGCGAGGACTTGAACTTCTCTTGCTGCCAGAGCTGCCGGCATATCCTTGTCCCAGTTGCGATTGCCAGTTGCTACTGAAGCTGCTGAAGCTGGATTTTGATGGTTTTGAATCTTGGCAGGTTGACAGATGATATGGAGCACTGGGCCAAACATGGGACGAACGTCAATCTCTACAGCTGCTTAGTGCAGGTCTTACTTTGAGAATCTTGGAGAGAGAGACATCCATATATATATATATATAATATTCACATATATATATATATACATATTATACTTCCCGACTTTTGGATGACATATTTGAACAACGATCTCTCTCAGGTCTGTCTGCTGCTTCCGATGCTCTGCTGGCGAATCATCCAGCGAGTGCGGAATAGTCGGCAAGAGGGAAAGAGGGCAGTGGAAGACGATGACTCGGATGGCACAAATGAAGAAGAGAACGAAGCTGACGAGTCTTACGAGGCTCTGCCCCGTCAAGAATGAAACTCTTTGAGACCTTTCATGACCTTTCATGCATGACCTTTCCACTTTACATTTTTCTTCCTTATATATATATATCTGTATCCTTATATGCATTGCAGTCTGGCCGAATGTTGAGTTTGCCAGGCAGGTACTCTCGCTGTCTGCGACGACAGCGCGTGACTCATTGAAGACATGTTTCCCGCTGGTGGAATTCACTTGTTGCCTGATGAGGCGATGATGACGAGGAAGAGCCTTCTCGTTGCAGGCACAGCTACAAACAACCACAAACATGCTTTAGCTGAGAACGTTTGAGAAGCCGGTAGTAACTCAGTAGTAGATGCTGACATCCGAGCAAGGAAAACTGTGGGCATCCTGACTTGCGCTGGGCTGCTCAGAGAGACCTGAAACCGGAAGCCAACAGCAAAACCGCAGCGACAGAGAGCACATCGATTTGAGGTCGGGTTCTGTCTTGCCATTTCGTTTGAGCACTTGCCTGAGTGTCTTTTGCGTAAAATGAGTAAGTCGGCATCTCTCATTGGGCAGATGATTTGTCCTTCAGAGGTGCTACCTGATAACTTTTTCCGCAAATATCACGCAGAGACTGTTGTCTGTACCTATGAGGACATGAACTGCACTCTCCACGGTGTCACAAGCCCCACAAGCCAAACTGAACTGCTCGTAGCTCTCTGAGAGGAATTCCATGCTGGCTGGGGATGCGTTCTTGGTGCCTTTGCGCCGTGTCCTCAATGCAGAGACGCATGGGCGGCGCAGAAGCGGTTTGCTGGATTTGGTGATTGGTTTTTAGACCGCACTGGATACTGAGGTGAGATCTTCCAATTTCTAGAGGAGAAGAAACACCACTGAAACCTGTTCTTCTTCTGGAAGATGTGCTGCCAAGAACCAGCTGTACAGAGATTGAAAGAGGAGAATATAGGAGAATATATTTTGCATAATTTTTGCATAATGTAAAGAGATGTAACGAGCAATGTGTGGGCAACCAGAGTTCCAGATGTTCACTTTTGAGCGGTACTTTTACTTTCGTGCTTGGTCCCCTTGAGGATGTGGTCACGGTCAGGGTTATGGCTGCTATTGGATCAGGAAACGTTGGCGTCTTGAACTGAGCCCTGAAGCTCTGCAGAACTAATTGACTTTGCAAACCTCGAAAGATCTATGGCAATCTATGGTTCATTTAAGTTCACTTAGTGTGCCGTTGCAGTTGTCTCTGATCCGTTACCCAAGGCTGTCCGATCTGTCCTAATGCTGGGCGTCTTTGGAGGAGATGCTGCAGTGCAGCAACGATGACTCGTATGACTCACCGTGTAACCCTGGAATATCATGGAATATTTTCATCATTGGACTGGCAGGAGCTTTTTTTGGCATTGTTGCGGTTCGAAGCCAAGCCTGAAAGCAGTTCTTTGAGTTGATGACCCTACATTACGCTACATTTTTTGAGCAATGGTGTTCGAACCTTTGTCATTTTCTTGAACTTCCTGAACTTCCATTGCCTGGAAGTATGGCTTGGCATATGACTGGTCTTACTCAACTTTGGCTTTATTCCATGACCAGATTCTGGATGATTATGAAAGAGGATACAGAGCTGCCCACAGTTTGGTTGAGTGGGCTGTTTTAAGCATGTTTTATTTTCCAAGAGACGCGGGACCAAAGTGAGGCGGGCTGTGCAACTGCGCTTTGCAGCTGGCCAGCTGCTCTAAGGCCTGTGTGAAAGAGTTCTGTGCGTGTAAGGGTTTTGGTCTTCGGTCCACAGTCCTCGAGAAAAAATGAAAGGGTGGAAAGATGTAGAAAGATGTAGAAAGATGTACAGTAGAAGGACGTAGAAAGATGTAGAGTCAGCGGCAAATTTGTTTCTGAAAAGGTGGCTGCTTGCGCCGTATGCCATGCACGACTCTGCCTTGGGCTGTCCGCTGGTTCCGAAGGCCTTGACCTTCAGAGCTCTTTTAGACAGCCAGATTTCAAGTTGGCGTTTGATTACTTTGAGACCTGCAGGATGTGTCAGTAAATTGTATGAGTAAATTCTATGATATTGTATCATCGAACAACGATACCCCAGTTTGGGTGTGCGGATGAACAGTTTCATTCTGGATCTGTTTCTTTGCGCCTTTGTATTTGGCTGGAAGGGTGACGAGGCAGCGGAAATGGCAGAGCACCTAGTTTTGATCTTCGTTGAGGAATTCATGGTGATGTGGCAATGGATGTTGAAAATGTGGCGGCATACCACACATGATAATTTTCTTAGAACCTATTTATCACGTGATGTAGATAGTAGTATACTTATATAGTATAACATGCGGTAACGGCACAAATTCACAACCAGGATCTTGGCTTTGATCAAATGCTGTGCTAATTCAGGAAAGTGTCTGTCAGAAAGAACGGCTCTGAGGCCAAGCAATATCTTCTGTTTTCCGTGTGGTGCTGGCCAGCACTCTTCGTTGCTATGATTGAAGTATATTGAAGTTGTGTGTAGCCTGATAATTTTGTCCAAATGAGCCTGCATAGGCCAAGATTGTTTTGTCCATGCAGTTATGTTATTTTATTGTTTCTCTATTGGCACAGTCTTCAAAGTGGTCAACTTCAGGTTTCGATGGCACTGAAGGGCTTCCTGCTTGGTTTGCAAGAGTATGGCCTCTTTATTTTCATGGGCCTAGCTGTGGCCTCAGGCAAACTGGCAAATTTCCAGGAGCATCACAGGCCATATGGCACTAATATGAGAGTTCTTTAAAGGTCCATTGCCTGATCCTTGTTGCATGGCCCAACTTTGGGAACGCTCTGCGACACACGTTCCTATTCATTCTTGAGTCTCATGTGCAATCACGAAAGCCAGCCGCTAGGCTAGGCGAAGTTCCTTTTGCGAAAAAAGTGAGTTATAGGGGGTCTGGGGGTAGGGCGCGCCAGGACAACACAAAATCACGGAATTAGGTGCAGTGGAGGCGTGCCAGTTGGAACTTTTTTGAGGGTTATGTACCAGGTGGCAATTGGGTGACGGTGGGGTATCGATTCGCCCCTGGTCCGTCCTCCGAGGTGCATTTGGGGAGACTGGAATGGAAGGGTAAAATTATGGAGAAGTCGAGTAAAACCATGGAAAAACAATGGAAAAATCGAGTAAAACCATCTGAAAATTTGGTAAGCCAGGGAAAAATGGAGTAAAACTATGGGAAAATGAGAAAAAACCATGGAGCAGTCGATTAAAACCCTAGAAAAATTGAGCAAAACCTGGAAAAATCAAGTAAAACCGCGGGAAAATTGAATAAAACCATGGAAGAATCGAGTAAAACCATGGAAAAAATCAGTAAAACAATGGAAACATGGAGTGAAACGTTGGGAAAATCGCGGAAAATGGTGTCGTCGGAGGTGCATTTGGGGAGGCGTTAGACACATTGGAATCGAAGGGAGTGCTTAAGCAGCTTCTGTCAGTAGTTGGGCTTGTTCTTGTCGACTTGTATTTATTGGGCTCCGATGTGGGACCATTATGAGGAAAAGGCATTGTTTGATGGTCCGTCCTCAGCGGTGCATTTGGGGAGGCGATAGAGAGACTGGAATCGAAGGGAGTCAGAGGAAAAGGCATTGCTTGATGGTCACAAGAATTAGAAGCAACTTCTGCCAGTAGTTGGGCTCCGATGTGGGACCATTATGGTCGCAGGGATTAGAAGCAGTTTCTGTCAGTTACGATGCGTTGGGAAAGACTGGAATAGAAGGGAGTCAGAGGGAAAGGCATTGCTTGGAAAGGTTGCGGAAGGATGTGGATGAGATTGTTCTCGTCGACTTGTATTTGTTGGGCTCCGATGTGGGACCATTA
>Ga0126342_10015540_pt1 | contig 13337 bp, 14 predicted proteins | sample Cyp1metagenome_FD_92528 | JGI IMG/M metagenome (GOLD analysis project Ga0126342, IMG submission 92528) | Coral microbial communities from Lord Howe Island, Old Settlement Bay, Australia - Cyphastrea 1 metagenome | ecosystem: Host-associated > Invertebrates > Cnidaria > Coral ...
CCCAAACCGGGTAACAAAGACAATGACCAGAAGCACGCAGAAACCAAAAAAAATGAGGACAGCACACGGCCCCTTAACAGCGTCGACACCAAAAACATGCTTTGGGATTTGCTAGAACAACACATATATTAATCATAGATTATCATATATTAGCCTTCCGGATTCCAGAGTAATAAGTTAAATGCCAAGACCGAGATGTGCCAAATTCCGTCAATGTCGAAGACATCTATCCAGTTTCAAAGATGTTCTTTAGGAGAAAGTCACTGGATAAATGTGTTCTTCATGACCCGCGAATTTCGATGAATATCGTGTAGTAGCAAATGCAGAATTGGCCGTGTGGGTCATGAGCAATACCAAACAACTTCGAAAGAGACCAGGTCATCGCGTTCTTGACTTTTATATGTCTTTATTCATGAAATACCTTCGGAGAGAAACCTGAAAGTGGCAGAAGTAGCTTTTGATCCTTTTCAAGAGCGTCTAGAGAAGAGGTATCTCTTGAACTGATGGTGTTTGCTGGTTGCCAGTGGAATATACACTGCAGTTTGCATCCCGTTCTGCTGGCGGTTTTTTACTCGTACAATGTCCTACTTTGGATACTCCCAAAGGTGGGCATATTTCGACCGGGGTGGCACAGAGACCAATTGCCGATTGTAGATTACAATTGTCTGGATAAATTTCATCACGATCTCACTGTTCTCCCGAACCCTGGAATCATGGTTTATTTCAGGGAAATCATCCCCAAATGGCCGCACTATTCAGTTTAGTGAAATATTGTAATTTACCCAGAATTGTTGGTGATTTTCTGTCCATCTGAATCTGTGTCCATTCAGTTACCATCCTATAAATTCTGGTTCCCCCCTTTTTCTTCATATGATCCTACGCTAATGAGTCTACTTGAGGTCAAACTACATCGAACTTCCGCAATCGGACATTGCGGTGTGACCACACCAGGCAATGCGAAAGCTGAAGGTGTTTCCGCCACGGGCTATCAACAACGGTGTAATTCCCCCCAGTTGTGTTTGTTGGATATTCTAACCCCCATGAAGTAATCCCTTCCCCCTTTTCTTTCGCCCCTTTTGAAACCATGGTTCAGTAATTTCCAGATCGGGACCATTTCGGGCATGTTTATTATTAGGGGGCGGGATGGGATAAAAAAGAGATATCTACTCGTACCATAAGCCCAATCGTGAGCCCAATGATTAACACCATCTTACCATATCTTACCTATCTTGGGGGCTTCACTTTGTAGACCAAGCCGAATGAAAAAAGCAGCCTGCCCTGGTTGGGGACTTCAGCAGAGGAGTGATCCATGGCATTTGATGGCTTAGTAATCGGATGTAATCGGGAGATATCATCAATATCATGATCACTGTGATCACTATGATCACTATGATCACTATATATGATCACTATGATCACTATGATCATTATGATCATTATGATCATTATGATCATTATGATCATCAAGATCATCATGATCATTATGATCATCAAGATCATCATGATCATCATGATCATCATCATCATCATCGTCATCATCATCATCATCATCATCAATATCAATATCAATATCAACATCTACATACTACACACAATCAATTATATAGGAATATATATATATACACATATATATATATATATATATATTGGACATCATTGCCGTCATCATCCGTTTACATATCTTGTACAACAACATCTTTCACGGCAAACACCCCCACTGAAAACTCTGATCGCCACGGCTATCATACTATCTCAAGCACCGTGGAACGGCGTCCGCAACGTGTTTTCAGCCATGGTGGACATTCCATTCCACCTTGAGGGATTGTGGCTGCGCCCGCAGATATGGCGTCCTTGTCCTGGGGAAAATGAATGAAAATGAGTCAGAGACCAGTGACTTTTTTCTCATAAACTGACAATGGGATACAATATTGGGGATGTTATTGCCATTATTACATATCTGACATGGTCGTGAGATTAGGGCTTCTGTATTTAGGGGCATATGTATTTGGATGAATTCTAACGACCTCATCGCGACGTCACTTCTCTGTAAGAAGAGCATGCGCGAGATGTTACGCTGTATATCTGCGATATTTGAGATATGTTCTGCAGTCATGCACTAGCAGGGTTTGGCTTTGCTGGAGTAGTCTTTTGCACTTGCTCCAGATCTGATACCTTGCCTTGCATATGTATGTATGTATCTATGTATATATATATAATATATATATATATATTGTAAAGCAAGATATGCAAGTGAATATGAACATCACCCCACCCCACCCCAACCCAATCGTCAGTGCGCAGTGCAATTGTGTGTGCAAGTGATTCTGTTCGGTGTCGCAAGTGACGTGCCCTGGTGTCATAAGTGATGTCGCCCCCCAGAACTGCGCAATTTTCTCCGATACAACAAATATACCCTCTGGTAAACTAACATAACTATGGAAAATCACCATTTTTTAATACGTAAATCAACTATTAATGGCCATTTTCAACAGCTATGTTTGTTTACCAGAGGGTATACAATATCCCATATTATCCCATAATCTCGCGTCACTTCACACTATGAAATGATCGCAGTGAAATCCGGCGATTTGACCAAGGACCCTTCAAGTTTGGCTGACTGGGCGTCAACATGAAAACCGGCCTTATGGAGAAGTTCCTTTGGACAACTTCATTGGGATGATGGGAGAAGATGTTGAGATGCACGGATTTGCGTTGAATATTTTTTTTTGATGGGCAACCTGGTCAGTCACCCCATGATCAGTGTTGCAAAAACTTTTTCCGCCAAGGGTTTATTTCAGGTTTCGGTTTGTGAGTTAAATCTCAAACCCCATATGCTCCATGTATGGTATATTTACCTACATTTGGGTGATTTTTAGGGTACATGTTGGTAAATATTCCAGCACCATGGAGCATTTGCGAACCAAAAGCGCCTAATTCATTAACTAGGAAGATGTCTTGGTTCTTGGGAACCACCAAATCCAAGGATGAATCCTATTCAGATGCCTCCAGGAACGGAGTATTTTTTGTGTGTGGTCAACAGGCATCCTGACATCAACTATTGTGTGAGGCTCTCGGTTGATGGGAATGATGTTTTGCTGCGCGAACGACATTTCAAGCCGCTCTACAGTATGGATATCATGAATGAAATAAACAAAAACGAGGATGGTCGCACAGGTCGTGTAAAGTTCAGCGGCTTTCAGCAGTCCTACCACAAAGCAAATTATGAGGCAACGTCTGAGCAGAACAATTTCATCACGGGAGATTTTGGCGAATCCTTCTGGGAATTCAAATTCTATGACAATGAGATCCAGATGACATACAACCGTGGAGGTGGTGTGGTAGATGAGGAGCGCTTACAGGAGGTCATACCACAAGCTACTCAGGACCAGCTGAATGGGTACTCTTGTGTGCTCAGTCACGGGAACTTCACGCATTTGTTTTTCAAGGTTGGTATCAATATTAAAGTTGAATGTTCAGAAATTAGACAGTGATCAGTGATCACCTAGAATGACTGGACCAGTCCCAGTCCACCATGGTTTTGATAGCTTAAACTATCTTTTACAAAACGTTGACTTATCTCTACAGTTACACGCTGCTGGAGTCAGAGCATGTTGGCAGTCGCTACCCACTGATACTGGTTTCGCATAAACAGTTTGTTTCCTTGTGGCCTAGGGTTGAAGTACAGCTCAGCAATTCATTTTGTAAACGTTTGAGCAGTTCTGGTTGGTGGTTTGGAACATGTTTTATTACTCCATATATTGGGAATAATAATCCCAACTGACTTTCATATTTGTCAGAGGGGTAGGTCAACCACCAGCCAGAGTTAATTATGCGCTTGGAACCCGACTTGGAACCCGACTTGTAATACGGTGTCACCCCTTAGTCCTTTTTGGTTTTTCGGTCCTCGTCTAGTCCTCATGGCAAGTTTCGGGGTGTTCTTCGAAGCACGTGCAAACATCTTAGTTCCAATCTTGGCACGGCAAGTATTCTGGTTAGCAGGGGTCCGGGGCATATCCCCAAACGGCATTTTTTCAGGTTGGTGAATTATTGATAATTATTCTAGTTTATCCAGAAGATTGATGGCCTTGTCATCATGTCTTAACGCACGCTGGATCCAAAACATTGCTGATCTCCCAGGATCGCTTCTGTGCAGAATATGCTAGGCATGACCATCGAGCGTTGGTTGAACATGGACAACATATGTGTGTATGTTCATGTATTTCCACAATCTGCCGACAGTTGAATATATGTCCAAGTACATCCCCGGGTTGCTTTGAATAATTTCCCACAAGTCAGAATAGAAGTGATTAATGTCAAGTTAGGTTGATTAATCCCAAGTAGGTTTATAATTCTAACTCGACATTACTTATCTGGTTGGCGGTTTCAAACATTTTTCCATAATAAATGGGATAATCCTTCCCATTGACTTTCATATTTTTCAGAGAGGTAGGCCAACCACCAACCAGGACATTACTTATGATTCCCCTTAGGTACATCCAAAATTTCCTGAGCGACTGCAAAAAGGTTTCCACTTGGATCACTGAGATCACGACCTGGTCAGTCCTCGATTCCTTGGTTATTTATTTTATATGTTGTATATATATATAATTCAATATATCTATATATATATATATGATATATATAATATATAATTCAACATATATACATATATATATATGTATATAAATAATTCAACATTTACATAATTCCATATATATATATATACATATGACATATATGATACATATATTTCAATGTATATACATATATTTCATTCAACATATATATATATATATCAATATATATATAACTCAATATGTAATATATATTTATATATACACACCATTCACTGGGTGATCCATCCTCCAAACACTCAGATTTTCTGCACGTTTTCAGCCGAGTTTCCTTGGATCTTCAGGAGGGTCTGCTTGAGACACTCACCTTTTCGTGTCCGCCGGCCGAGAAACGACCCGTACCTGGACGTGGTTTTTATCCATCGCGCTGCTAGTACGGGGATGGGCCCCTGAAATGTTTGTACCTAAGAAAATCCCGATATTTTTTCAATGGGAATTCCAGGATCCTAAAATGGAGGTACTGTACCATATAAGGCCATATTTTGGGGGTATATTCATAGCCCTTACATAGGCCTTATATATGGTAGGTACCTCCAATTTAGGTTCCTGAAATGGCCATTGATTTTTTTTTTAAACCACTACTAGTATAATCAAAACGGGTGAGCTAGGATTGAAGAAGAACATGTTATGAACGATTCTTGAAGTTCCTTCATGCAAGATGATATCCATGCACACGATATTAATCTCACCAAACATAATCAGTTTTTTCTAGCTTGTATTACCAAATGTGGGTGTTTCTCAAATTGGGGCGGGTTATTCCTCTTAACTTTTCTGAAGAGAACATGGCGATGTTTGAATGCTAAGATTCGACGTCGCCATTCTTGAACCAACCCCAGATTGGTGTAAATGCTCAATGTTAAGCCTTTACAACCAGGACAAAATGGGTCATACCCCAATTGATCACCATTTCCATGACCATCCTCGTATATACAGGGTTAATGGCTGCTTCATGCTGCTTGGGTATGACTTCTGTTGAATCATTTCAAAATGCGTGATCTTCACCAACAGAAATGGTGATTTGCCCAGTAAGCGCTGGAGGCTGACAACCAAACATAGAGGTAAAGTCTGGTGAATGGACAAGCTAGCGATGATGTGAAACGTAAACACGCAAGGATTCTTTAGTCAACATGTTTGTTGTAAGCATCAGCCAACAAAAAAACCTTGGTAATCGGGCAAGTGAACATGGGACAAATGGTCGAATTTGTTTAATATGCACGGCAGACTTTTTATGGCAAATTTAGTCAGCAACGGCATACAAACTGTATAGAAAACTCAAATGCATGGCAGTAAAGGGGTTCGGAAAATCAAAATATGGGCTTATGTAGGTAAGAGAGCACAATCAAATTTAGCACATTGACAGACTACTTGGGCTTATTGAGTCAATTTCTTTGTCCCCATCTCGATCCACATACATTTAAATATACATATATATATATATATTTACACGTTAGATGCATAATGCATACATGTGCATCCTGCATGCTACAAGCGAAAATTAGTATACTGTTTTGTTTAAAGCTTATATATCATTGCATCCAACTATGAGAGATCAAACAGATTCTGCAAACACATCATCAACAACCACTGCTGCGAGCACTACTATATGTTTTATAATTGCTATTATTATTATTAGTGTTATTATTTTTTGTTGTGTTTATTGTTTAAATTTTACAACAGCAACAACAACTACTACAACTACCACCAACACCACCACCGCTACTGCTACGGCTACAGCTATTGCTACTGCTACCACGGCTACACAAACACAAAACCATATTCATCAATAACAACAGCGACAAGAACAACAATAACAACACAAACAGCATATTCTGAAGAAAACAAACACATCCTTCGAGAGCAAACTTTTAAATGGAACGGTTGTTGAACGATATTTGTTAAAATATTTTTTGTTTTTTTTGACCAACAAACATCATTTGGTTAAAACTTGTAGTTCTTCAGCATGCCCAAACAACTCATCTTTGTTGCTCAGTAGTTTGGGACATTGGACACCTTCATGAGGAGAGCCGCAAGGGGGACTTCCTCTTTACACTTCTCGTGCCCTATGAGATCGACCAAAATCGCATGCCTGTTCGCGCCCGTTGCTTTGGTCGTGGGGGCTGTTGAACCCTGAGCATCAGAAGCAATCACTGCCTTCCTTGGGGTCTTTGATGTTTTCTGAGCTGCTGGGGCTGCACAAGGCAGTTCCGTTTGTACAGAGAGTCTGGGGTGTATCTTTGGTGTACCTTCATAGCCTGGTGGCTCTCAGGATTATTGAAAGGGGTCTTCCATACTGCAAGCCGCAGCTTGCAGACCAAGTGTTGCTCCAAGGCTGCATTTGCTTTGAAAGATATCGAAAACAGGGAAGTAATTTCATTCCAACATCTAGGTTTCAAATTTCTATCATCATGTGGCTGATGCAGCAACCTCACAGGCAACCCATTTACAGTTTCTGCACGCTTGCCAGGTTTTACATTTTAAATGGCCAAAAAGGGCAAGGGTTCGGCGTCAGCGAACGGGGCTTTTGCCAGCTAGCATTGGCGTGGTTTGTTAGTGAAGCTCTTAGTGTCTCCATACTGTGGATGGAAGAAATCCTGCACCAGTTGATACTGTAGATGGTTTATCCCATTATTTATAGGGTTTCAACCATCCAAGGTGGTGCAGGATTTCTTCCATCCACCGTATCAACATCATACGAGTGCCAGAGGGATTATAAAACCGTTTTTTGAGTTCTGGTCACCCGAAAGTTTCTATGCATCATTCTGCCGCATCCAAGGATGGGTGCCCAAATCACTGGAAGAGAAACAGGAATGAGGTTGAAACCGCAGTTAAATTCATTTCACTTGACAGTACCCATTTAAGAACTGCAGTTACTTCAAAATGAAATGGATAATGGTTACTTCAAAATGTAATATGCCCAAATCATTCGTTTTTCATTCCCCAAACAAACGCAGTTTTGACCTTATCCAAATGTTGTGAATCAGTAGTGGGTCACCAAAGCCCGAATTGTTTTTTACGTCGTGGTGAGTTGGTCATCCTGCGGATTATCCGGTGGTTAAGATGCTTGGGAGCTACTGTTGTACATATTTGGTGGTTTCCATAAATGGAGGTACCCCAAAACTGATGGTTTATTTCCTGGAAAACCCTATTAAAATGGATGATGACTGGGACATGCATATTCCTTATGTGTATTTCTTTTCTCATGGGAAGCGAAGCAACTACAAGCAGAGTTTCCAAACTACTTGAGAGCTTATACGTGTAATCCTACAGTTAATTCCAGCTGTACTAGATGTGGATAACCCAAGGAACATTAATGGGTAATCCTTGGGGTATTGCTGATATCAAAGGGTATGTCAACATGGCTCATTTTGACCGCAGGTTGGAAGGCAGCTGGTTGCAACTTCGCGAACGGCGACTTGCAATTCAGGTGCAATATGTGCACAACGTCACACATGAATCTTTGTATAATAAAGGCAGACTTACTTGTGAGTGGTATTCCCCGTCACCGTTAAGAAGATTCTGCAAGGATATACAAGCTAATACCCCCCCTAGTTATAAGTTGGTTTATAATCCCATTAAGTAGTTCGGTATATCTACCATAAACCCAGTCGTGAAATTGGAGTTATTTAAACCACCAACAAACAGCGTTCACAAACTGGGGCACCACCTGCCTGCGTGATCCTGTGTGAATTGGGAACATGGGCAAAGCCCTCCGGTTTAGGGGTACCCAACTTGGCTTTGCCCATGAACCATATATTCCTCCAGATCCATTCGTTTAGTACCATTATTCACATGCCCAGTTATAGAGTATTTCCCAGCTGAACATGTTTGATTACTGAAGGGTATCAACCGATATTCCACAATATTCCATTTTATCATATATCCCACTATCTCCCCCATTTGATCCCACCCTTCATAGAGGGTTTTTTATCCATGCCGGATCATATCGGATAAGCGGATAATCCAACTTTGACTACGTGGGTATTCCTCCTTTCTTGGACAAACCCAGACTTCCCCAGGCCGCGAAAAGACATCAGTCGCACTGCGCGGGAGAGCGCGCGAGGGCGAAAAATCGTGTGGCAGCGAGTCCCTGCTCTCCTTTTGTTGGTTGCGCAGGTGACATCAACCACTAAAATACTGAAACAACATATTATGTATATATAGCTATATATGCATATATCATACATATATATATATTTAAATATACGTAGCTGAGGGTAGGTTTAAATATATTTAGTTGTAATTATCCTTATCACTATCCAACTAGATTGATATATATATATAGCTAGGTTTTAGTTGTTTTAAGGTTTCTAGTTGTAACATTTAGGGTTCTAAAACAATTCGCATCGTATTATCCATCCATTTTCCATATAAGGATATATTTAAACACAATTACCCTCTGGTAAATTAACATAGACCCTGAAAATAGCACAGTTTCAAACTAATCTTCCAACCTCTATCTGCCAGGGTCTATCCATCCAGCAATTCCATGAGCTATAAATATTTCCCCAGCATATTTATATCATATATATATTGGTGGTTTGGAACATTTTTTATTTTTCCACATATTTGGAATCATCATCCCAACTGACTTTCACTCCATCACTTTTCAGAGGGGTAGGGCTCAACCACCAACCAGTTTATATCATCTCATAGCTATATATGGTAACATTTACCATCAATATACCCCCAATGTTAGCATATATACCATACATGGATCCTATGGGTATGTATATGCTGGGGATATAGTCATATTGTATCATCCATTTTCCACAGCTAAAAAAAAAACCAGCTATAGCCATCCCAAGGCGGCGCCTCGGCCGGTGGGTTTGCTGGACACGCTTGAAGTCCACGAACCACAGGTTTCGGTGTCGTGTCGGGATGGTTTTTTCAGTGGGTTTTACCAAGGAAAATGGTGATGTTATGGGATTTTCATGGGATTTCACCAACAAAAATGGTGATTTAATGATTTAATGGGATGTTAGTGGGTTTGAATGGGGGTCTAGTGGGATTTCACCAAGAAACCGATGAAGATCCATCTGCCTGTTTTAGGTCAGGCTGGCAGCCTTGTAACCATGAGGATTTATGCTGGACTTATATGGGCGAAGTTGGTTTTTATAAGTCTAATGTTGAGGTTATGGTAGATATTAGATGATTTAATCGTATTTTTGTTCGAGATTGTAAACCAACAAACATAAAATGGGGTTTCCCATTTCGCAGGGATAGCCGTCTATACACCAAGGTTTTTTGAAATTTCTCGGAAAAACAAGGTTTAGTAAGGCTCTGCATGTTTTTTTGTTTCAAGGATTCACCTTGGTGATAGGTTGGAGCCGAGCATAGAGGCTGAGGACCGTCAGATTTTTTTCAATGATGTTCTGGGTGAAATTACACACTGATTATGAATCCACATATCAATTGAAGTTCAAACCATAAACCGACTTGTATCCTGCCAGAGGGAGTTTCAATCATAAATTTCGATAGATAGTGAGTATATCAGTGATCAACGGTATGAATTACAAGCCCCAGTAAACCAGTGTTGGCGTGAATCTGTATGAATGTTTGCGGTCGACCCTGGAGCGTTTGAGATGTCACCAACGACTACTGAAATCTATCGGCCAAAATAATCCAAGATACTTCATATCATCACATCCATTCTAAACATGCAAAATTATGTTACTTTGCTTAATTCCTTTTTGTAGACCTACATTGCTCTTGCTTCGATGATTAAATGACATTGTCAGGTGGGCCAACAGGTTGTGACGGTTGAACCTTGCAATACCCATTTTGGATGGTTCAATCACCATCTTTGTTGCCTACACTGTGGGGCCCCCAAACGATAGCTAAGTTGGTGCAAAAAACTCCAATGTCACAATGAGATATAGATAGTAGATATGATATAGCTAGATCTTGAGCTAATGGGGTTTACAAACCAACTTACAACTAGGAGGCCCCACATTGTAAGTATCCATTAGTCTCCATTGCATTAATATTAGTATCCACTCGTTATATTATTGTTCAACATCCATTCACGAAAATCATGGGTTTATAATGATATAACCCTACTTATAGGAGTTAAACAAATAATGTATAAATATGTATAACTGTTAATGGCCATTTTCCTATGGTTTTCCTATGGTTTTCCTACGGTTTCCTATGGTTTCACATTGTTACTGGTGAATCCATGGTTTCTACACCCTTCAACCCATTGCGCCAGGCAGCTTCGCAAGCGCAAGCTTCGCAGGCCATGGCGCCGGGAGAGCTGCAGTTGAGCTATGAGAGCGACTGCGTGGTGGTACGTGCGGGGGCTTGGTGGTTTTTTTCACCACAGTTATGGCCCAACTAACAGTTATAACATGTTATAAATGGATCGTGCACATCTTTGGCCTGAAAAGCGTGCAGAGAAGCTCGAAGCTTCTCGGGAAGCGTGCAGAAACACGTGTCTTTGCCTAGGCATCACGATGGAGACCCAATCCGTAGCTGACTTGTGGATTGGAATCACAAAAGCTCAAGTGAAGATGAACGGATTTACTGGGGACGACATTACCATCAGCAGCATCGGGGTTCCCATGGACAAGTTTCTGGACCTCAACCATGTCACCACCCTGAACATCTACCAGCGCAAAGCAATGCGTGACGACCTGACCATGTTGCAGAAGATGCTGCCCTACCTGAAGGACATGCACCCCAGTCTCGTTTGGCAGGTGTCCGTGGTGACTGAGGATCTTCTCACGCTCTTGTCCTAGTCGTAATTACACATGCAGTGGGCCTTTGTAAAAGAAACCATGCGCGGGAATGGTTTTGCTATTTCATGCATTTGCGTTTCAACATATAAAAGAACAATATTTACCATTGTTCAATACAATGCATTAATATTAGCGGTGTGCCCGCTCAATGATATATATAGGAAGCGGCGTGACCGCTATCAAGATAACATATATTATATATATAACATAGCTAGTTATATAATGTTATATCTGTCCATGTCTGTCTCTAAGTTTTACTAACCAAGAGCGGTGTGACCGCTCGAAAGCATCGATAAAAAAAAATCATTTCCTTATTGAGCGTGGAGCGCGGCAAACCCCAAAACAAGTTCTTCTGCTTAGTCAGCGCGCCCATGCTGTTTCACCAAAAATATACCAAAAAGCTTTCGAAAACTAAAGTTAAACCTCTCCAAACCTAAGTTCGGATTTCCTTCTCACTTTTTGCAAAAACAAGAAGTTTCAACTACTATTTTCTACTTATTTCTACTTATTTCTACTTGTATACTACTTATGTTTACTTGTAAGTAACTTGTGACCAACTTAAAAATACTTACGTTTAGTATTAGTTATAAATTACAACCTAAGTAGGGTATAAGTTAACATAACTAGCATAAGTATTTGTAAGTTTGCATAAGTAGCACAAGTTCAAACCGACCATAAGGTAGTTTTGAGCAAAATAACAAGATTTACGTTGGTTTTTCTAGGGGGCCTAGATGCTACTTAAACAATGTCTAGGCCCTTAGTTTTGATGCAAAAAGCAAGATGTTCATTAAAACTTTCTTGAAACCAAGGGGGCCTGGAACCAAAAGTTACTGCAATTAAGGAAAAGTTGCTGCAATTACGGAAAAAGTTGCTGCAATTAAGGAAAGAGTTGCTGCAATTAAGGAAAATTAAAAGTTGCTGCAATTACGGAAAAAGTTGCTGCGATTACGGAAAAGTGGCTGCAATTAAGGAAAAAGTTGCTGCAATTAAGGAAAAAGTTGCTGCGATGAAGGAAAAGTGGCTGCAATTAAGGACAAAGTTGCTGCAATTAAGGAAAAAGTTGCTGCGATTAAGGAAAAGTGGCTGCAATTAAGGAAAACTTGCTGCAATTAAGGAAAAGTTGCTGCAATTAAGGACAAGTTGCTGCAATTAAGGAAAAAATGCTGCAATTAAGGAAAAATTGCTGCAATTAAGGAAAAGTTGCTGCAATTAAGGAAAGTTGCTGCAATTAAGGAAAAGTTGCTGCAACTAAGGAAAAGTGGCTGCAATTAAGGAAACTTGCTGCAGTTAAGGAAAACACGCTGCGATTAAGCACAATCAGCTTGCAATTCAGCAGAAGTTTTTTTCTATTAAAGAGAGCAGGGCTCTATTGGACAGAGCCTGACTGCAACTAAGCAGATCAAGTTGTGCTTGGACAAAATCAAGTTGCAGTTAGGCAACCTTTTTTTGTTGCAAGTGGACAAAATCAAGTTGCACCGTGACAAGGTCAAGTTGCAAAAAAAATCAGGTAGCAATTAAATGAACAGGGTTTGGCGGGGTGGCGTTGCCGAAGGTCCGTGTGGAGGGCGCAGTCAAATACATACATAAACACATGTTGCAATTTAAGAAAATAATCCAGTCCTTGGTCAAGAAGTCATCACCAGTCAAGCAACAAAGGCATGAAAATTGGGCATGTGTTTGTGTACTTTTGTGTCATTTCTGGGCACAAGAACCAGCAAAAGCAAAAAAAACTGTGGGTGTTCGAAGAGACTAGATTTGTGCAACTCCTGGTGGGTTGGTGATGTTTGTTGAAGCCTTCCTGCATGCAAAGGTCGTGTTACGCGAAAGAGGGATGTTTTGAAATGGTTTCACATAAGAGGCAGCAACATGCAGCAACACAACACGCGTTTCCAGAGCTTCAACCATTTATGCACCGAATTTCGGCTGAATTTGCGCGAAGTTTCTGACATGAACAAACGTCCAG
>Ga0126342_10015541_pt1 | contig 13337 bp, 11 predicted proteins | sample Cyp1metagenome_FD_92528 | JGI IMG/M metagenome (GOLD analysis project Ga0126342, IMG submission 92528) | Coral microbial communities from Lord Howe Island, Old Settlement Bay, Australia - Cyphastrea 1 metagenome | ecosystem: Host-associated > Invertebrates > Cnidaria > Coral ...
GGCATGCCATGATTTGTTGAAAAGCCAACATTCAGTCCCAGCGACCAAAGCAAAAGCCAGCCATATCTTTGGCACCATCTTCTCACCCGAACACCGCGAGAAGTCCCGAAAAGGCTTGGGAAATCTGCAATGACAAACTTCACATCTGGAAAAGTCACTTGTGCTGCTGGCAAAATCTCGAAATATCGCACAAAGTCCTCCCCCTTCATAGTAGTGGTAGCATCATCAGAAGCCAACAGCCTCTCCAAGGGCCGGAGAAAGGCCTCGGGGCTTGCCCAGTAAGCTTCATTGACTTCAAAGAGATGGTCCAAAGCTTGAAAGGTCCCCAGGCCCTGATGACCTTGAAAAGCAGTGCAATTGTGTGCGTAGCTAGGCTTCGGTGGTACGAAGCTCCTGTTGCAAAAACCCGCCCAGCTGCCAGAGTCCAGGGGCGAAATGATTGCTGTCGCTTGCGCAAAGCTGGGCTTCAGAACCACTGAGACATCCCCATAGAGTGGAGAACCCGCATCCGAACGCAATGAGTTCGTCAAGAAGTAAACTCTTCGCTCTCTTGCCTCCTCCATACTGCGTGGATGGGCATGCTCTTTGAAAGGTTTGAAGCCAAAGAATGATGTCTCCACCCAGTCCATGCCATGTGTGTAATTGCTAAGCTCAGCATCATTTCTTACCCACACCTCCCACAGGTTCTCAAAATGATCAACCTTTTCTGCCTCAGACAAAGAGAACGAGAAGAAAGATCGGTTCACCTCCGTGCTAAAACCTGACACAACCTCTGCAGCGAGAAGTGCTTTTCGCAGTTCTGCAGCCAAAGCTTGTGTGGGTAGCTGGGCGACCTGCGGGCAACACTTCGCCAGAAGCGCACGAACATCTCCACGGTCCAAGCGATCCAGCAGCTGTGGGCGAAACTGTTCAGACATGGAATGGGCCGTTCTGTTCACCTGGTGTAGAAGGTGCCTTTGCCATTCTGTTTGTACCAGCCCAAGACATGTGCAAGGGGAAGAAGTCAACAGCCCCCACAATAGCAAGCAGGGAGTAAATCGCAGCGTCATGCTGGATGCGAGCCTGTTCATACTAGCATGGGATGGAACACGTTAAGGCCGAAAACTCTTGATGCTTGTTGACCACACCTTTACTTTTCTAGTATTTCCAAAAGGGTTGCAAATACAGGCTTGAAATGCAAAATTGAGATGCAAAAAGATCGCAGTAATTGCTAAAAACATACAAAACAATTAGATTGGCCACTTAGGCAGTTTGTCCTGAACCTCTCACTGGGGCTCGGCTTGGGCAAGAAACGATGCATCAAATCTTGCAAGAGCAAACAGCTACCGCTACAACTTTGGCATGTCCGAGGACATCTCATACCCAGACTAGAAGCCGCCCTGTCTGACTTGATCGACCGCGAGCCCTACCCCGGTGTACTGAGACCTAAGTGTTCGTGAGTGCAGGAAGGAAGACGCATTGCTGAAGTAGTCATCTTGTATCGTGAGAGATGTCTTGCACCAGAACTAGCCAGACTTCGAGGTTTTCAGGTTTCGGGGGCCCGTACCCACGAGCAGGAATGGGCTTCTCCGTCTTTGTCACGCCTTAAGCTTTTGAAAGCAAGAAAACTTCAAAGTCACCAATGCAACCAACGACTGAATAGATCGCTTACAAGCACACGCAACGTGGGGTGCTTGAACATAGTAAACCAATGTGAAACAGCTCCTGTATGTATCACAAGCATCCATCGTGATGACACCCTCTCAAGCCGCCGGACCAGAGCAAGACAGTGAGACCTGACACTCATGGGATGGGGATGTATGTTGCCATGGCGATGATCTGAGTGAGTCTTGAGCTGAGGTGGATTTTCACAAAATTCTCATGTGGCACCACATTCTCCAAACTTGTATGGGCCTGTATGGGTCAAGATCTTGCACACAGTCGAAAATGGCAAGATGTATGTGCACTTTCGTGACGAAAAGAAGAAGGCAAAAGTTCATGGCCTCTGCTTCTCAATCATTGCGGTGAGGCTAGGCTTTATTTATCTACTCTGAGTTGGGAATGAGGGAAAGAGGTGCGGGAATGCCCAACCTTCACATACTTGATTAAATAACTATATAGTATCTCCACCCTATGTCTAATTTCATGCTCTCCAAAGCCTGCCTCAAGGAGGGTTGATACACTTCTATGAAATCCGAAACTGACACTGAGCAAATAAAAGAGAAAAGATCCTTTCGTGCTGTAAGCTGTGTCTTGATATCCGCAGAAACCCTATGAATTTTGTTGCCAAGTGACTGCTGCATTGGCGACAGTGTTCTTCAGCAGCTGCAGTGTGGCTTCAAAGTCTTTGCCTTTCAGCGTACTTGCCTCAGCTTAGTTTCACCGTTTCGCGACCCTTCACGCAGCACGATCAGCACGTGTCCCATTGCCTCAGCTTAGTTTTGCTCAACTTGGTTCTGAGCATTCAAGGCAGAAGCCTTTTCTGCGTTGCGGAGCCATGTGTCCTCGACAATGAGCGGAAGTGTTTGCTGCGGCAACAAGCACAAACCTGACCCCAGTTCGATTCCCTGGGCCTTGCCCTTCAAGAATTCTGTCCGTTCAGCATGATGCGCCTTTCATTTGTTCATGCCTTTTTTGTTTGCAAAGATCCGTGCCAGAATCGCAAATATTACTGTATCTGGTTCTAAATGTGCTATGATCAGTGGCACATAAAGTTTCATCATCCAAGACCAGGCATCAATGGAGTATGCTGATCAGGAAAGCATCGTCCTCCACCGCAGCCAACTTTCCGCTGGCCGCCTCTGCAAAGCGACTCGATGCAGAGGCTTGGTCCTGCCATCGGATGTGGATTTATCTACGCCTGCGATTACAAGAAGTGTGCATAATCATGGGGCCGTTTGTTCTAACTGACATGTTGGTTGATTTTGAATCTTTGATGAAACATGTGTGTGTGTGACATACATATACACACAATATGAAATGTTCACGAAAATGAAATCTGGGCTTCTATTGCTGGCATAACCTCGTGCACAGCCGACAAGCTAGTCCCTTAGAGTGTTTTTATCTGCAGGAAATCTATATACATGTAGCTGAAAGGAAGGTTTTGATTTTTCCAAATGAACTGGAGAGGGGTTGATCCTTGCTGTGGCATGGAGGAGAAATGAGACCTCGGCCCCGCTGCACAAGAGCTTTCTGACACACCAGTCTCCTCCGCGCGTTGCACCACGGCGAAAGATTCTTCCTGAGTCCAAACAAGGGCAGGTAAACAATGTCTGATTCTTTGATCCATCAAGTCTCTGTCAGGTCTCTATTCCGTTTCAGTCTTGTCAGTTTGTACTCCCAGTAGATTGGTGCATCTGATGTAATTTGGTCTAATTTCCTCTTATGGCTACCAGTCAGGTCCGGCCTTGATCTTCTGCCGAAGCTCTTGCTTCTGTTGTTGATGCCTTGGCATGTGATGACAACTCACAGGAAACAAGGAATAGTTTCTGTTTCCCCAAGTCTTGGTTGCCGAGGGGTAGACTGCGTCCAGCGCATATCACGCTCTTTCCGCTGCTCCTGGCACACAGACAAGCTCAGCTGAAACGGCTGGAAAGGTCAGGGCAAATCAAAGGTGCCCTGAGGTCCATAGAGATCCATAGAGATCCATAGATCCATAGAGATCAGCTGGAAAGCATAGCTGGCATAGCTGAAGTTCAGTCCTCCCATGCTTTCTCCAGTTGGCCATCTATGCGCTGGCCATAGAGCTTGGCCTGACAGCTGTGGCTGAGTGCTTGCTCCTGGAGTCTCGGATGTTTGTTTTGCGGGACGCGCTGGTTGGAAAATCCAAGCTACGGATTTCTCAGATCCTGCGCCTCACACCGCCACCTGAATCCGAATGCGGCCCACGCCTGATGTAAGAGAAGCTGCTTCTCAGCCTGTCCAGGGACACTAAACAAGCTTTGATCCCCAAAAGAATGGCAATGGGCCCTGAAATCTAACAGCAGCAGATGAAGGGAATGGCAGTTTCTCTGTGGATGAACGAGTGACTTGTGGTGATTCGAAAAATCTGATGCCTTGCTCTGAGAGCGCTCAGCTTGGTCCAAAAGTTGCTTGACCTTGTGACACAATTTTGATCGGTGACAAGAGGGCAATTCTGCAGGCGGAGTAGATTAGATCGGCAAAGATTCAATACATATTATATAAATTATATATATATATTATATTGAAAAATAGTAAAAGCACAGGTCAGAAATTCGAGTGCCATGATGGCCCAGCACTTCATCCTTGTTTGTATCAATCCCACATCACCGTGGAGTTTACTTCTATTCTTCTGCCTTTCAGATGTCTTTCAGCCGCGCCTTTGCGTCTCGCTCTGAAGTCAGCTTCAGCCGATATTCCTCCCACCTCACCAACCCGAAATCAAGGCTTGTCTCTTCACAAAGATCGAAAGCTTACTGGAAACACCAGAAATATTGATTCGAAACCAAATGTAGCTCCTTCGCCTAGGTGCAGCCTGTCTTTCCTCCAGACTTATACTGCGTGACAGATGGCAAAACGAGAAATGTGTGAGCCAAACGAGCTTAGGCTGCAACAAGGCCTTCCGACAAGATGGTTTCTGTCAATCCAGTGAATCCACTCTCATCGCCAGCAGGTTTCCAATCCAATCCACTGATGGCATACTCTGAGGCTTCCCACTTCCGGCCATGTTTTGTTTCAGCCTCCTGGAATTCCATGCTTGCCTGCCATTCCCAGTTCCCAAACAGAAATGAAATATGCTGCATGCCTGAAAGAAGATTGCAGTCCCAGAATTTGTAAATTCAGTAGATTAAGTAGCCCAGCTTTGCAACCCAACAGCAGCTTCCAAGGTTCCAACGGTCCAGGGTGAGGGTTCCGTTCCAGTTTTTTGGGCTCGGCAAAAACAACACACTACTCCCACTGCTCCTAGACCCAGAGAGAAACCCAACAGTCACTGCTGAGGAAACCCCAAAAGGCAAAATCGGCAAAGTGTATTCCCACCATTTCCCACCTGTGTCATCATTGCTTCCTGCTCCAACCAATCCTTTTGGACTTCCTCGGTCGGAGTTGTAAACTCCACCTGGAGACAAAGACCAAATAGCTGTTGAGAGCGTTCGATGGAAAGGAACTTGAAATTTGTGTGCTTCTCAAGAAATCTTCCTTGCTTTGGCCACGCCCTTCAGCCCCGATTGCCTTCACGTCTTCAGGAAAGTCCTGCAGGACCAAGTTGCTGGGTTTCATCAATCACAGCGTGCAAGACAGACTTGACATCAAGAAGCGTTGCGCTCGAGCAGATTTCCGAAAGCAGAAGGGTACACGATATTCTCGGTATTTTGTGCATTGTGTGGGGTGGCTTCTGTATGTCATCTCTTCCAAAACTACGGAACAAAATGTGAATGCAAAGCCTTTGTATATCTTCACCACTATGAATTTTATAAGTGAGAATGGCATGTCTTCTATGGAACCCAGAACGTGCAGTTCAATGATTTGGATACAGTGGCAAGCCTTGCGGAAGTCTTGCAACCGGTGCAGGAAGCTAAGATGCAAATCGGACACCTCATCGAACAAATTTCAGAAATGATCAGAATGTATTGCTGCAAACATTGTTTGTACAAAATTCCACTGACTCCTCCAGATTTCATGGTGCTAGGTAACTATATGAGCAGGAACAAACCAAGAGACCATTTGGTTGGGTGAGGTCCTTTCCATTGGCCCAAAGTAAATTACCATCTCAGTGGAAAGGGTGATCAGGGTCATCTGAGAGCAGTGCACGAGATACCTGCAGCTCACACCAGCGGCTGCAATGATTTCCTGCGGCCAAGCATCAGGACAGGACAATCTCAACAAGGTGTGCCAAGAGCTGAGGAGATATCCAAGTTGAAACACAAGGTTCTATGAGTTCTATGGACTCCTCTCCATTCCTCCCAGCTGTGGACATCTATGGAGCTGCACGTAGTTTCAGTCTCCTCCAAGCCCTGGAAACTTTGCCGCAATGCCCCGCAGCTCCTGTCGTTGCTTCCACTTTGGCTTGGTCAATTTAGATTGAGATTTTATCTGCTTTTAAGTGATTTCAAATAGGCCGTTGAGGCTTAGGAAGTCAAAATATTTTTTTAAAAAATGTCAATTCTCCGTAGTGGCAGAATAGCAAACCCAACCCTGCTGCAAACAAGCTCCATCACCGGAATACCGCCTCTCGGAAGCGAAGGTCTTCGGCCGAGAGTTCCTCGTCCAAAGCCTGAAGGATTGCAACTTGCCAAACTGAGTACTTACCTGAGATGTTACATGTATACTGTATATATACTACCTATGTAATGTAGCATATTGTAACATATTCACACACATACACATGCAAACACACAGAAACGTGGATGTTGCTGTGAAACAGACAGAAAGAGAGATAGAGAGAGAGAGAGAGTTTACTTGAGACTTGAATATGTTTTGGTACGCCTCTTGGAAGCTCAGCCAGATTTCCGATGTGATGCAGTGGTTAGTCATTTCTTGCGTGCGTTTCAATCTGGGCTTCCCCGACACCAGCAGCTGACCGATACGATAAGGGCTCTTTGATTGCTGAGACCACCTTCAAGGGTGGCACTTTTCAGGGTCAATGTCTATCAGCTGGTTACTATTTGCAATGATGAATCCATGATTAATCGTGATTAATGGTAATTTACCCTCTGGTTGTGACTAACATAGCCATGGGATAGATACACTAGATTCACAAGATCGCCTGAGTGCTCTCTAGAGCCACTTTGTTGCGACAAACACACATTCATCCAGGCCTTGAGGTAGTCGGTGTCTCGTCCGAGTTCCAGACGCAACCTGTGCATATTGGACACTGGGAAACCAGGGGATTCAAAGCCAATGGAACCACAAAGGAATGGGAACGAAACAGATAGAAAGTCACACCGGCCAATGAGAAAGGGTGTAAAGTTTATCTCTGTGCAGCATGTCCTTGATCTACACAAGGTTGTCTGAGTGCCCCGCGTGTTGTTCTCGTCAGAGAGCAGCCGGACTTGCTCAACTGCGGGCAGAAGAGAACATCTTCCCACACCTCCTTTCCCCCCACCTTCTTCTAGAAGTCGTCCATTTGGTGCGATGATGAAAACAGAAGGACAAAGGAACAGCAGTAGATATTTCACATTTATTGGTTGTCCTTCAGCATGGTTGTGTAACAAATTACGGCAAGAACCCCTTTGATTTTTAGGCCTGAAGTCCTAAGGTCCTACGATGGCACTCGGGACTCAGTTTTAAATTGTGACACAGTCTGGATGCCAAAAGGAAACAACATGTATTTCGTGTCCAACCAGGGAATATTATGACTCCTTGCATGTACAGGAACATGCATCTACGAATACCCTTTGAGTTCCAAAAAATCTACACCAAGAAGCACCTTCATTGTCCAGCTGCTGAACCAAAGAGATGATCTTGTCCTTAGCAATTGCAATGATTGCACCCAAACAACTTTGGATCGGAAATAGGAGGACTTACGGAATTCATCTATCAGCCAGCCAATCTTTTTGAAAAAGCATGAAAAACACTCCAAAATAGAACCCAAAATAGGCCAGGCCGAGCAAAGCTAGCAACTCCTTCATTTGTAAGTCTTGATGAAGCACTTGCCGCTTGAAAGCCAACCCTTCTGGGTTGCACATGCTCGATATCCATTGGTTCATTGCTCAAGCCGGCCCAGCTTAAGGCTAGCAAGACATCGAACTGTTCAAGAACCATCGCGCCACGACCTCTCTGGGTCTCCTGACAGACTTCTCCTGAAGGCTTCGCCCTTGCTGCGTCAAATTCTCTTCCAACTGCCTGGCAGCTGCTCGTGCCTCTTGAAGCTCCGCTTCCAGCTGCTGGACCTGGTGAAGGGCATGGAGCTGAAATGATCTCTGAAATCTCTTGAAATTGTCCTGGAACTGGCAAATGATAATAAGATATATAATATATAATAAGATCAAAAACCTAATGGATCCTACTGGTAATCAAATTGTCAGCTACTGACCATACTAAAAAATGTCCCCGACGCCTCCATTTTGCTGGTCTGCAGCTCATTTTCCTGCTCAAGCGAAACCAGAGAACCCATCGAACTTTCAATGTTTATGGTATTCCCAGAAGCTTATCAAAGCTTTCAATACAATTGCTCATGCACATCTCCTAGTAGGTGTGATTTGAGGCAATTCCAAATCTATACAAATGTCTGCGGATCTCCATGTGAAGCATCAATACCTGCACGCCATCCCTGCCTTTTCACGTAAAGCCTTGAATTCGATGAGTTCTCGCTCCTCCTGGACAACGGATGGCATGCAGCAGAAGGGCTGCCGCCCGTCGAACTGGCAACAGCTAGTGACAGAGTGAGGCCTAGAATATTTCAAATGTAGCCTTGCTCTCAGCTGTTCTGGAAGTACAACTCAATTGTAGGAGCCCTGGAATTGTTTAGTACAGTTTTGTGCTTACACTGGCCCATTCTGACCAGCTTTGCAGGTCTCTCCCCTCTACCACTCTGCCCTGTTTTATCCACTCCTGCGACTTCAACTTCCGTGCCTGACAGAGGACAGAGGGAGAAACTAAAGCTGCCTGGTCCCCACATATACATTCAATGCCGGCATTTGTGATTGGCAAACCTCCAACTACGCGACACTTCTCCAAAAATCTACACTTGAAATTCCCCACACTCATAGCACACCGCAGCATCTCAGTAGAAAGCTCAAGACTTACATTCAAAACCGTCAGCCCTGCAAACCCCTCAAAATACTGCCTTGCAGCGACAAGCAAAGCGCTCAATGATATGTGATCACACCTCTAGCAAGTCCCAGTGCAGGCGTTCAGCTTCTCCTCTGGCTGCCTGCCATCACCATATCGCGAAAGTGCGACATGGCAAGGACTGGCTTCCTCTAGAGTCTTGCCATCAACTCTCCAGCAGCTAGTTGTAAGTTTCCATGCTGTTTGTTTCCGTTTAATACATCCCCCACAACAAGGACAAAGACCAAAGTAGGCTGAAGCAGGGCACCTCCAGTTGGCAGCGTAACTCTGCCATCTCCTTCTGGGCCTGCCAGTGATGCAGAAAATCCTTGATGCTGGAATCCCAAAACTTAACGCCTTACTGGTAATCTGCTCCTGTCCACGTCCCTGCCTGTAGCACTTCAGGTCTCACCTCTGCACTGCTCACCTGCATGGGATAGGTGTTGCCACTTGGAAAACTGTTTGCCATACCAGAGTTTACCAGAGATCTATTTTTTGTCCCAACAAGTCGAGTAAAACGCCACAGCATCCACTTGAACAAACTCAGCTGCAATGTCCCTGGGACTTTTTTTCTGGCAGAACCCGGGAATGGTGGGATCCGTCTAAGATTCGGTGATGGGCGCTCATCACGGATGTGGTCCTTTCACGGCGAGAGCGCAATAGAAAAACTTCAGGATTGTTCGGTCCACATCTGCCTTTTCAAATAAAAAAATCAAACGTTGGAGTTGTAGCGCCGCGAGTTTGTATAGAACTTGCTCCAAGAGATCCAGGGATGAGAAAAAGAAAAAGGTCAGGTCCTTTGGGCTCATTGGCCTTGGCCATCCACTCGCCTGTCGGGAAATTCCAGGTTTCTTCAGCTCAGCGTTGCTCCCCACAGCAACTTGAATCTTGGTGAAGGATTCCATACACATGGGCATATCCTGTAGGTCTGAATTGTCTGCAACGAAGGGAGCAATTCCCCTCTTGCCTTGCTGGGACTTGGCGTCTTTGCTTTTATCTCCACCTTCGCGCTGCTGGAGACAAAAATACTGGGCACAGTGCACTTCTCCAAATTTAATCCTCTTGACTAAGTAATGCCATGATGGATTCGTGTGATTGTGGAGTCTTTGCACTCTCTTACTGCCTTTTTGCGAGCCTGAACCGTCGTTCGCGCCGGTGGCGTTTGCACTAGAGCGGGTGTTTGCACAGCTTTTGGCGTCTGCACAGGTTCCTTCGATCAGCAAAACAGATTACCAAGACTTCTCCACAGCACTGCTAGGATCCACTGCACTATTACAATGTCAGAGCAGAGGAAGATGACTGGAAGAGTTTGGACTTTCAGCCGTCCTCCACAGCATGTGCTTGTTCAATCGCTGCCTGCTCCCACATAGGGCTGGTAACCTGCAAAAGACTCTCTGTGTGGCTCATGATATGTGCAGGCTATCATATATTATCATTATATATATATACATTATATATAACATGAAAAAGGATGATTTGGCAAACGAGGACATGGAGTAAATTGCCTCCGTTGAGGGCAGCGCCACACTGGGGGAGGAGGCTGAAGATTCCACCTGGATTTCAGTGAACAGCAATGACTTGGTCACAAGGTCTTGCCATCCCAGGTTTGTAGGATCGCATGAGAAAGGAATGACAGATTGAGGAGTCCCTTCAAGTTTCTTCCAAGGAAAGTATGGATTCTTTCAGTGCGGAACCTCGTGCACATCAACAGGTTGAAAATACATCATATCATATCATATCATATCCAGCACTGAATGCGAAGTCAGTGACGTATCTAAAATTCAAGAGATAAGAGCTCAACGCAAAGATGACCTTGCCAAACATCAAACATGCAATTTCGTCAGCTCTTGTAATTGGGAAAAGTGGACGGCTTCAAGAGTGCACTGGCACAGGTAGATGTCCACATGGTCCACATGCATCATCTGTAACATCTCCAGAAATCTCCAGAATTGCCATGGAATTCAACAATATAAGTCTGCAAAAGACCAATGGAAAAATGATACCAATACCCTCAGGTCCAAAGTCGCCTTCGCAGGGGAAAGGCTAAGACCACTTGCCTCTAAAATACCTCAGGAATCCAGGAAGATATTCAAAACAGGGCAATTGTGGCTGCAAATTTCATGGTAAGACAAGAGCTTTCAAACTCTGACATCGTTCCATTTGTTTCTGGAAAAATGTATCTTACTTAAGCTTCGGCAGTTGGTCGAATCCTGCTGGTCGGTCCACGGCCAAGTTATGTCAAGTTGCTGGGCACCACCCGTCGATCCCAGGCCACTTCCTGACCAGTCAGCTCTGCCATCACCTCCTCCCGCAGGGCCAAGTGCTGGGAACGTGTCTGTCGAAGTGCCTCACCATCTGAAGCGCGGCGCTTCAAAGAGTTTGGTTGAAGAACGGTTCAATACTTTTTACATCTTTTTACTTTATCAACATTCATATTGTATATCAACTTATATCGACTTGGTCTTCCACAAGTCACATGAGTGTCGCAACCCGTGCCACAGGGCACAGCCTCAAGGCCCTTCTGCAACTCATCTTTGGCCTCTGCCAGCTCCAGGTTCTTGGCACCCAAACCGCTCTCCTGAGTTGCTACGGCTGCACAATTGATTCCAATCTTCAAGGTCTCAATGGGTTGGGTATTTCATGGTGTTTGATGGCATCTGGGTATTTGGTATGGTGTCAATTGATCCCCACTGGTGTATCCAACTGTATGATACATCTTTATACACCGACCCAGCCTCAGCAGCCTTTGACGACCCGGATGCGAAGACCCGCAGCCGAGAAGAGCGCAAACTGGAGATCTGCTGGGAAATGCGCTGGAAAGCTTCCTCACAGGCCGCGGGTGTGACATATGGAAACTACATAATCTTTCAGCAAGGATCTGAATAGGCACAAGGGATCAAAAGGGCTGGTCAAGCAATTAAGTAATCAAACAAATTGCCAATCGCAGTACTCGATGTGGGCAAAGCTTGGCCTGCGCTTTGGCTAAGTGCTTTGGCAGCACGTCCTGCACTCAGTGATATGGACAGCAAATGGAGTGCGATATTTCAACTTGCAGACACCTTGGGGCTTCATCACTGTTTTTGACAATGTCTCGTCGACAGTGAGTCCTGATCTTCATCCCCATTGTCTGCAATGGCAGCTGAAAGCATGGCTACTACAGGAAGGCGCAAGCCATTTGTAAATCTGTCTGCGTTTCTGCTTTTCCTGGCTTTGGTACCAGTTAGCTGTGTCTTTGCGTTGCCTTCTGCTACATTTTCTTTGGTCATGAGTTTTGTTGATGCAGGTGTCATCAGGTGTTCTGACTTGAAAAGTGCTACAGAAGCGGTTGAAAGCTCGCGTCCCTGAGACAAGCCGACTTACAGCCTTCAAGCCCCCTCTTCGCTGTCTTCCGCGGTGCAGACAGTTGACAGACTTCAAATTTCTGCATGAAAGCCTAATATATCCTAAAATGGCGCCTCAATGAGAGCCTCGACCATACCCCGCAGATCATAACTTGGCACGCCTGCACTGAATTCACATCACCAAAACCAAACTGTCTGAAGCATACTCTCAACCCACTAGCATCCGGCTGTGCTGCTCTCTGTCGACTGCACTCTGATCTTGGCGTGAGGACGCCGTCCAAGCACCAGGCACTGCTCAATTTCACCCTCTTCACTCACCTGATGAATTGCTTCAAAAACCGCAAAGTTGTACTTGTTGGCAGAATTGGGCTTTGATTGGTCAAAGTCAGAACTTGGCAAACATGTGTGGACCAGGCAGTCGAAGGTATTTCCATTTTTTGCTCACTGTAAGCCATACTCTTCTCTCATCTTGGTGAGAGGTAAGCCTCTGAATATGTCATGGGGATGTTGGTTTATGAAGAAAGAACGAGAGATAGTGAAAGTGTCTGATCGGTTGTAGAAGTACAAAGCATGCGACTATGACTAAAAGCACATTCAAACGCAGGTACTGGCCGTGGCAAATAAGCAGGAGAAACTGATTCTTCTTCAGGAGCTGGTTTTGAAGCGAAACCTCCCTTGCTCTGTGAATCTCATTTTGCAGCGATGCCTTTGAGCGATCACTGTGCACCGGAACCCCATTAGAGTGCCAGTATGTGAAACGGTGCTGAAAGCCCACAGCTCAGCATAGGGCAGATTTCAATGCCCCCAACATGCTCGCTTGATGGTGTTTGTTCCAGTCACATCTTTGGCACACAGTAAATAACAATAAATAACAATTCGGGCATGAAAGGTTTTTCTGCGGAAAAAAAATTAGAAGAAACTGTGCGACCGGTCGCCAGTCAAACTAACCTCACAACCTCACAACCTCGCCACCTCGCCATTTCCGTCGAGCCTCAGCCTCTCAAGGCTCTGAATCCCTGTGGTGGTCGATTGCCCTTCACTGCCTTGACCCAGCGTCGGAACCAGCAGCCCATTCCAACAGCCTGGCAGCAAACATATGTAAAAGTGCGAGATGTTTCAAGCACTGCTGTCGAGCTGCAACTGTCGACACCTTTTGCTGTTGCGCGCACTCAATCTGTATGTTGTCAACAGGAGTTGACTCAAGGCCTTGAACCACAGGCCAGTGTTGATATGACATGTTGAATATGTACATTGACACGACCCCTCAGATGTTGGCTATGTTAGCCA
>Ga0126342_10015542_pt1:2500-13337 | contig 13337 bp, 8 predicted proteins | sample Cyp1metagenome_FD_92528 | JGI IMG/M metagenome (GOLD analysis project Ga0126342, IMG submission 92528) | Coral microbial communities from Lord Howe Island, Old Settlement Bay, Australia - Cyphastrea 1 metagenome | ecosystem: Host-associated > Invertebrates > Cnidaria > Coral ...
TATAGTTGCCATAGTTGCATCCTCAAAAACATAGTGAAACAGCAGTATATTTCACCTATTCCATCTATGGTGGGGCCTCACCTCTTAGGGTTTTCAGGGGATGGGATAATCATATTAATTATACCATTCCATATGATAATGGGACAGAAATGGGATAATGAGATACTAATAATGAGAAAATAACTATATTAGACTATCCCATTAGTATCCCATTACATTACCCTCTGGTAAACTAACATAGCTATGGAAAATCACCATTTTTAATGGGAACACTCACTATAAATGGCAATGTTCCATAGCTATGTTAGTTTACCAGAGGGTATATACATACACATAGCCTTCAAACAATCATCGTTATTGGAGTTATGTTCGCCAGCAGGCAGCGAGTTCGTTTACAGCACTGTGAGGCTTCCACTTTCATATGGGATAATCATATGAGAACACTATAGATCTGGGTAAATTATAACGACCTCACTGCGACCTCACTGGAATCATGGTTAGTAAGAGGAATTATCCCAAAATTGCCTTATTTCAGGTTAGTGAATTATTATAATTTACCCAGACTAGATATATAACCACATATAAATATACATTTGGGATCCGGTCAAAAATCCCAAGGAAAAGTAAATCAAGTTGCGAAACTAATTCTAGACAATAGGTTGTTTGTCTTCATTATGTAGGCCCCCAACTAAACACGGCATTTATGCAGCTTGGCGCTAGGTTCGCGTTAACAGTGAGCTAGCATTTTTTGGTTTTAACATTCCCAGGAAGTAGTTCACTTGTACATTCGGCTTAGCATTGGAAGGAAGCTTCTTCGTATTATATAGATCGTATTAGTATTGTGTGGAATTGGCATGGTATTGAGATGATGTGACAGTTTGTTGTTTGCCACAAGTATCCGGAATGCTTTGCATTGGTTTGGACGTTTTGAGTTTCGCAAAGTTCAGCCATTGCATTTTTTTTGAGAACCCCAGTACTTGTCACAAATATTTCCGAAAGTAGTGTGGCACTTCTTTAGGCTCGAAACATGAGCGGGGTTGATTGACGGCAAATGGATAGGGAGGCACCAAAGAGATCCAAAGAGCTTTACAAGTAAAGCGTGCCAGAGGCATTCACCAAGGCAATCTCTGCAGGACATGGCACAAGAATCAGACAGTAGCACGCCATCCTCCTCTTCCAAGAGTGGTTGAAAGTGCGGCGCGCTAGCGACGTTCGCAACAACATGCAACAATGATTCTCCTCCCTTTGATTCCCTGTGATTTAAAAAGGAAAAGCAAGATACATGACGCAGAAGTAAAGTTATGTAGCGGGCACCCAGCTATTCTTGACTTTTGCATACTTCTGAGAAAAGACATTTTGACCAGCCACCATATATATATATATATATAATATATATATATATATATTAATTTATTGATTTATACATATGATTACATATATGCATATATTTCCTCATACTTAATTATACCATCCCATGATAATCTTGACATATATATATAATTATTTGCATTCCCCATTGAAACATCCATTATCCTCCATTCAGTTCGGGGATTTCCGATGGCTATGTTTGATTAGCAGAGCGATGATAATACGATAATAGGATATTAATACATGAATATCCCATTTACAATATTATGGTATCTATATATATATATAATATGTACAGTTTACCTATATATATATAATTATATATATATACACGTTTACCTATATATCTACATATATATATATATCTACATATATATAATATTTTCTCCAAAGACATATAGTATTTCCATGGTCCCCACGGTGCGAGGCGATTACTTTGGCGAGAACGCGCTGCTCCGCAACGAGCCGCGCAACGCCACCATCAAGGCGACCAAAGAGGCGCCTGCGAAGCCTGCGAAGCGCTTGGAAACTGCGGGTTTCGATGCCTTGGAGCCATGAAAAAAAGCTGGGAAATCCCGCAGAAAACATGGGAAAATGTAAAGGGATGATGGGAAAATGATGGGAAATATAGGGAACATGTAGGGACATGTAGGGACATGTAGGGAAAATGATGGACAACACATGGAAAAAACACATGGAAACATGAGAGAAACCGGTATACATGGAGGTTTGAATGAAACATCTATGAAAAAATGACGTTTTGAATGACAGCACGGCCGAACCCGTCGCGACGTCACTGAAATGATGGGATTGTACTATAATTATCCCAAAATGGCCAAGAGAAAAGAAAATGGAAAGTTCAAAACATAATAAAACATATTTAATAAGTGGTAATTGTTTTCAATGTCCATTTTGTTGTTTTGTTTCAGCAATATTCCTTCAAAACGGTTAATGGATCTATTAATGTTATCGTTCCCTACGCGGATGTGATCCCTGCTGTAGATCGTCCATCCACTTTGGTGGTCAAAGTTTCACCCATTGCCAGGTTACCCTCCGGTAAACATACAAAAAACTATGGAAAATCACCATTGTTAATAGGTAAATCATCTATAAATGGGCCATTTTCCATAGCTATGTAACAAATTACCAGAGGGTAAATCACCAGATTTTTCGGGTGCCCCTTTTCTTTTGGCATTGAGTTGTCCGCTTTGTTTCTGGTGATAAGCCCCCATTCTCATTGTGCAAAAAGTAAGCCCCCCTGTCACAATAGTTTCAGTCCCAGTTTTCCTGTCCAAATGCCTGCGCACAATGTGTCCGTTGCTGCATGATGCTGCACTTCAACAAGGTCAATATTCAGTTGTTCTATGTGCAGACATTGTTGGTGGATGTTGCTGGTTTCTTTCAAATGTTCAGTCTGTTTGTTGATCCATATTTGAGACTGGAAACTGGTAACTCAATTTGTTCAATTGGCCCAATTCTACAGCCCAAATTAAAACCAGTCTAGCGCACCTACTTCTTGGTTCGTCTCCCGGAATTCTTCAATAAATTCCAAGAATTGGATGAAGGGAACATTACATGAAAGCTGGGGGGGACATGGTTTTCACTGAATAGTCCTTTCAACCAATTTTGTGACACATCATTCATTGGTTTGGTGTTGTTTTCCCGGAACCACATTTAGCAATCAATTGTTCATTGTGTTTTTATTTCTTTCGGGAAACCATGGGAATGATCAGAAAATTGAACATGGATGAATTCCGTGAATGTGATGAATGAATGTAGTAACAGTTACTACCCTCTGGTAATTTAACGTAGCTGTTGGAAATGGCCATTTATAGTTGATTTACCAAAAATGGTGATGTTCCATAGTTATCTTAGTTTACCAGAGGGTAATATGTAAACAAAAAAACAAAACATGTTTCACATGTTTTCACCATGTGCGGCGCAGGTGGTGACCCTCAAGATCACCCGCAAGTCCTTCATGAGCCACTCGCAAGAAGGGTGGAGAAGGTGTGGTGAAACATGTACGAACATGCATGAACATGTACTGGTTGGTGGTTTGGAACATTTCTTATTTTCCACGAATATATGGGATAATCCTTACCATTGACTTTCATATTTTTCAGAGGGGTAGGTATACCACCAACCAGGTATGAACATGTATGACATTTGGTGGATTAAGGCACTCATTGACCCACCAGAAATTGGGATAAGATGACTGACAAAGGCCTGGATTTTAGCTAGCAGATTCCCAGTTTCATGGTGAAATGTCACCACACTGGCGATTTCACCAAGAGACACCTCGGCACAGGTGCCTCCTGTTAGGTAGCAGATTAGCCTCTCATTTGACGTATGGAACATATGGAAATATGGATGGAGATGACCCATTTAATCCATGTTGTTTGATGATTGGCCAACATGGAAAACATATGGCCATGTCCATAGCTATATCTTAAAGCACCATATTTTTTGTTCCTCATTTTACCCCGATATCAACTGGCCCATGGAAGCAAACCCCATGACCTAGACCCTCCAAGTACCTATGAGGAGTGGTAAAAGTCTCAAAATACTTGGTATACCCTCCTATAATTTCACACAGCTATGGAAATCAAGATGTTTAGTAGGGTAAATCATCGAACCATTTCCTGCCCCTTCCAGTTCGCAGACTCTGAGTCATTCCCTATCACGCCATTCGTGTCCCCTTTTTTGTTGGCTCAACCCTTAAAACCAGATGAAATCCCATTCAAAGAAACATGAACATCCCCATTCACCATAAAAATCCAACACTGGTTGGTGGTTTGGAACAGCCGTGGGCTCTACACCTACCAGCAGGTGCGGCCGTGCCATGCTGATCGTAGAGCGTTTCGTTCACCGTTTCGTGCCATGGATCTCATCATGGATCTTGCGGATGTCGACACTGGAGGTAGGCTCACCACTGTGGACAAGGTTAGTGTCTTTGTTCCTGCGCTTGAGCGCCATTTGGTCAGATCAGTTCACACTGGTTCCATTATGGTGCTTGGTGGCCTTAGACTGAGCTTCTGATGTGCTCACCCTTCTGGATGTTGTCCTGGTGCAGCATTTCTCTATTCCGTCGCTGATGGTGGATGATGTTACTAGGGTCTTGTATCTCTCACGGCATACATGGGAAGACTTCTTCAAACTGGTCGATGCTTGCAGCGGGTTAGGAGGAATGACACATGGTGCCCATGCCGTAGGGATGCAGACCATGGTTGCTGTTGACTCAAATGCCCGTCTGGTGGACCTACACAAGGTTCATGGAGTATGTGAGTATGTGATCGGTGATGTTGGCTGTCCACAAGTGATTGCTGAAGTGTGGTTCAAGTGCAGTTATGCTGCAGTGATGAGTGCGGGTTCTTTATGTCAGCCGTTTTCTCCTTTGGGTGATCGTAAAGGAGGGGCAGACCCTCGTGCTCTGTCCCTCCCCAAACTCCTCAGAGCAGCACTGTTTCTGCGTATCCAAGTTTTGGTACTGGGATGCATTGTACCAGCATGCAGTGATCCGTTTGGCTCACATCACCTTGATGGGTTTGTGGAATTGTCTGGCTTTGTGAAGGAGAACATCAACCTTGAGGTGATGCAGAAACAAACACAGATTGATGGGCAGTTCCAAGAGTTCACCCACCATCAGTCTCATCAGGTGTTGAATCTCCAGGCCCAAATGCAAGCTCAGCCTCAACAACTACACGGCCAAAGCGGGACTCAGAACCAGAGCATCCAGGCTATGTTTAAGAATCAGCTTACTCACATACGTGGCTTGTTGCAGAAGAGCACGAGAGATGACGGTGACTGATGGGGTGGGCATGAGTGGCCCTGCTCTCACAGTGGTACGATGATGATGGGGTCTTGTTGTGCCGTGTGGGTTATGGCTGCTCTTATGCCCATTTGGTTTTCCAGCTTTTGGGGTTGTGTCAACCGCCCTTCTAGTCAGTGCCTGCCGATGTGCCTAGCCTTGGCTGTTTGTGCAGTTGAGTTTTATCATTGTTTGCCGGTTTGGGGAGGCCTCTCTTCCAGGCTTGACCGGCTGCCGGTTCACCAGGCTATGACGCCACCTTGACCTTTGTGTCACTCCAGTCAAAGCACTGTCTTCTCAACCCAAGACAGTGCGCTACACAAAGCGGTACAAAGTGGTGGTTTGGAACATGTTTTATTTTCCCATGCAGTTGGGAATGGAATTATCATCCCAACTGACTTTCACTCCATAATTCTTCAGCGGGGTAGGTAGGTATACCACCAACCAGTTGTTTATTCCCATATGGTTTCCCTACTATATCACTCTTCTTTGAGCCATTTACTCTTGGAATCCATGTGGTTTTCTGAGGTCTCGGGCTCCAGGATAAGTTGGAATTCCCCAAGCGCGGCGCTGTGGGTGGCGGCGCGCAGGTGCAGGTGCCGCTGCCACGGATTTTTCCGGCCGAGCCGTGCCCCGGAGCGCGGCAAAAAAGGGGCCCTTGAAGCCTTGGGGCCGCTGAAAACCAAGAGATGGCAGATTTTTATATATGTTTCATGGGATTCACCAATGGAAAAATGGGAATGCTGACAGATTTTGTTAAATGGAATTGGTTTTAAATTTAAATTTGCAGGTTGGTGAATTAGTTTCACCAGATCCTGGATGATCTGGATGATTTTGAGATTGAGCTGATCTCACTGACTTTTTATAACCTAGATTTGCTGAAATCCACTACTTGGGGAATCTATGAGCCATATTTTTCGCATTTTTTGAAGTTCAGCAAATCCAAAATACTCACTTAGAAGTTGAGAAAACAGGGCAACTCTCCAGAGGCCCAGTTCGATTGATCGCTTGTTTGTCCAGTTCGAAAAGCCATCCGCATTGGATGAGTTGGTCTTGCGATCCTGTAATTTATAATTTGGCAATGACCAAGTCCCCCAATGTTGAGGTTCTAGCCCATCAAGATGATTATTTTTGAGTGCTTTTCCCGTTGCAATCTTTGAGGTAACTGGATGTTTAGGGCCCGGCGGTTTGTATATATATATATATAATTATATATATATATAATTATATATATATAATTCATTTTAAATAGCTACTGACTGCAAGGGGCTTAGTAAATGGGCTGTGCTGAAGTATATTGTAGTCATAGGGGGTTACAAAGCAGTTCTTGAATATTTGATAATAATCCGAGTTTTTTTTGTTTAAGCATGTCTCTGTGGCACATGGTGAACATTTTGCTGGCGGCTGCCAGGTTTTCTCAAGGCGTCACTGGGGTCCCAAGAGTCAATGCAAGATAATTGAAGGTGTAAACATGTGGAATTAACCTGCTACTTCAAGACTATATGAATATATGAGTATCATGACTTGTTTAGGGGGTGAATCATGCTATTCAACTCATTGATTATCATATATTATCATGCATCCTGAACACACATGCAAAGGCACATGTCATTTCTACACTTGTCTACACGATACTTTTGAAAGTTCGTGTATGAATGAAAAAAACACTATACATATACGTAGAGAGAGAGAGAGACTATGATGCTGTTCAACATTAGTACTGTATACCCTCTGGTTATTTAACATAGCCATGCTATAGATGGCCCGTTTATAGATGGTTTGCCTATTAATTTCATGGTGATTTTCCATGGCAAACTGTTAGTCATAACCTGATGGTAATTTGATACACCATTAATAATCACTTAATAATGGTATTGATTACTCACTATTGACCACCATTAATATTAATAATCAATTTGATACACTATTAATAGTGATTATTAACCAAAACCACAAAAAAACACACTTCTTGATGTACAGGCAGAAGTCAAGCCGCCGAGCTCCAAGTCAGATGCGGACGTGACGTTGCTTGGAGATCATGGCCCCAGCGATGTTGTGATAGCGGAGTTGTGAAATAACCCTGAAAAAACCTATTTTTATGTGGGATAAAACTATCAAACATGGATAAACATGGTTAATGATTGAACTAGTGGTGATTTAATGATGATTAGAACGTCGCTAATGGGATATGATGGGGCTTTTGGCGAGTTTACCAACAACTATATGGCGATTTAGCCACGAAAAATCATGGTATAACGAGGATATGAAGGGAATTCACTGGATAACTAACTAATCTGGGATGAGCCCAGTGTGACGTAAAAATGGTCTGCTGTTTGTTTTTGGCAGTCATCCCCAAGTGGCCGTATGATATCAGCTATGTTCAGGTAAGTGAATTGTTATGAATATTACTATTACTGGTTGGTGGTTTGGAACATTTTTTATTTTTCCATATATTGGGAATAATCATCCCAACTGACTTTCATATTTTTCAGAGGGGTTCAAACCACCAACAAGATTATTATTGATATTATTGTTATATTACAATGTGATATATATACACACATAAATTTGGATGATGATGATTAGCCGACAAGAGTAGGGATTGAACGGGAAAAAACACGATGCGTTTCTTTCATGGGAACAACATGGGAATCCACCATTCAAGTGGCAATCCCCCGGATAAACCGGGGTTTAACAATGGGGCTGTTAAATATTGGGATAGTAGGATAGTATTCATGTAGCGCATACAAATAGATTGGTTTCAGATTTTCAGGTCAGGTAGGTAATCATGTAATCATGGTTAATAATGATGATTAATCATGGTTAATGTTACTGGGATCCATCATGATCCATCCAAAAAAACCTCGCCACAGCCGGTCGATTAACGTGAGGTTTCGCATCATGGCATCGTGAAAGGAAGCAACGTTGGTGAAATGCCCAATTGCCCAAGAGATCGGATAGTATTAACAAGTATCAACCACTATCAACCACCTAATACTGGCCAAGTATAGGGAAAAAATAACTCGATCTGTTTTAATTCATGATTATGTTTTCGGATCTTCCAAGTATTGCTAATTATGCTTGGCTAGTAATAATATATATATACATATATATATATGTATTAAGATAGAATTAACAAATATATCAATTGATTAAATTCATACCCAAGTATGACCAGCCACCCCAGGTTGATCAAGAAGGCGTTGCAGGAGAATGTGAACTTGAACACCATCGCCAACCTCGATGATGTGCACCTGGGGGCGGTGAGTAACTGAAGTAACTGGAGATGGGATATCTTACAATGTGGGGCCCCCCAGTGATGTTTGTTGGTTTAGATTCGCCCCAGTAACTATAGTTATAAGATGTTATAAGTACCATAAACCATAGTGACATTGGAGTTATGTGCACCAACTGAACGCTATCTTGGGGGCCTCACATTGTAGTACATTTGAATCATAAATCGGAAAGAAAAAAAGATGGGCATGGGGAGGGTTGACCTATAAATTTGAAGTCATAAGTGGATTTACATTGAGAGAGAAATATAATTCATGGGAAACGAATGGTACCACCATCATTTGGGTCTGTCTCAAAAAAACAACATTGACTATAGGTATATAGGTATAATATATTATATCCCCCACAAACCTGAGTTAACCACCTTACACATCAATTTAACTACCTTTTTAAGGCCTCACCCAAGGTGATTGATTGCCACTAAATCACAGGGACAATATGGACCAATCCTTTGTTCTTTATTTATCAAGAGAACAGAAAGTGTAGCCAACATTTGATTACTCGGCCTCAGCTCTACCTCAGGCGAAGTTCCTGTTGGACATGTGGATTTTTAGCCATCCAACTGCTTCCCTGGTAGGGGCTCCTTTCGGGCTCCATTAGCAGGTTGTTTTCTCACTCTGAGAGCTGGTTGGGAATTACCTGAGATTCGCATTGCCCTGCTGGATATGTTCATGAATATGTTCAATCTCCCTGCATCAATCCCTCATGTATCCTCATGTTTTATACTGGTTGGTGGTTTGGAACATGTTTATACAGTTTTCATTTTTCCGTGTATTGGGGATAATAATCCCGACTGACTTTCATATTTTTCACAGGGGTCGGTATACCACCAACCAGTATATTTATCAATCTCCTACAGTTATGGCCATTTATTAGTTATATAAGTTATAACTGGTTATAAGTGGGATTATACATTTTATTTCTATGGGGTTTTCTTAGTACTTATAACTGGTATAACTCGGGCCATAACTGTAGGTGTTCTCAATGATCAATCCACCCTTTTGAAGAAATTCTGGGTGAACTCCCTTGCCAGGTCCGAATGAAGGCCATGTGTGACTTGGAACGACACCATTCGGACAGACATTTGGATAGTTGGTTGGTCGGCTAACGCCATATGTCGGCTTAGCCATATGATCATATGGAAGTTTCCTAAAATGGGGTACCCCCAAATCATCCACAATTAAAGCATTTTAGATCATTTTAGTATTGAAACCTGTGGTATTGGGGATCCCCCATGGTAGGAAACGCCCATATGAAAACCCAGAGAACTGGGGATATTCCACAGACCCATTTACTAAGTGGGATGCACCCCCACGTATCCACGAGAGGTATGAACATCCAAGTAACTAATTTTGGTTTGGAACAAAATGCTGCATATCTCTGCATATTGCTGCGTATTGCTGCATTTTGCATACCCTCTGGTAATGTAACGTAGCTATTGAACATAGTCCATTTATGGATGATTTACCTATTATATAATTAACCATGATGATTTTCCATAGCTAGGTCAGTCTACCAAAGGCTAAATCCCTCGGAAATCCCATTCAAATCCATGGTGCATCCCAATTGAGTTGATATTTACCCACTGTTTTTTTCCGTGCAAATCACCATAAAATCACCATAAAATGCCGTCAAATCCCATTAAAAACCACCATTTTTTCCGTGGTTCAGAACCATCCAAAACGGGTCGTTTTCGTGGCGCCGTTTTCGTGAGCCGAGGTGACGTGATGTGGAAGGAGGACGTGGCCGAGGGAACTGCTTTGATTAAACAGAACGATTTGCAGGTTCCTTGGTGAAGCTTTCTTTCTGGGAAATTCAGGAAATTGGAATGGAAAACCATGATCCAAGTTATGTTATATATATATCATATATATATACACTACTATGTATATATATATTATAATATTTATGTGTATATACATATATATATAAATATAAATGTGTGTGTGTGTCCACCTAAAAGAAATTCCCATTGACTCTGGCGGAAAGTCTTTGGTGAAACCGCAGAAACTGCTTTTTGGACAGCCACGCCTTTGGGCAGCTGATGGGAAAGATGGGGAGAACTTTCATGACTTGGCTATGAATCAATACCTATTAATACCATTTTTAGAGGGATGAACATCCATTTACCAGCTATTTTTATGTTCACCAGGGGTACAAGGTTTTGACCCACTGCCACTTCACTAGTGATGAATACTGGTGATTGAATAATTATGGTGATTAATTGAATTTGATAGTCATGAGGTTCATGAAGACTGATTGATACTGAAAATCATGGAATATAACATTGTTGCTAGGAATGGTGATTGACTTACTGGTGCTAAACGTACGGAATGGATGGGAATGGGGGTTGCTGGGATTATGAAA
>Ga0126342_10015543_pt1 | contig 13336 bp, 13 predicted proteins | sample Cyp1metagenome_FD_92528 | JGI IMG/M metagenome (GOLD analysis project Ga0126342, IMG submission 92528) | Coral microbial communities from Lord Howe Island, Old Settlement Bay, Australia - Cyphastrea 1 metagenome | ecosystem: Host-associated > Invertebrates > Cnidaria > Coral ...
CAATAATAAACCACCAAAAGTCGGGGTAGCTTAAAACACTGGCCCAAAACCCATAAGCGTACTATTATTGTAGACAGATGGTTTGGTGACTGCTTTGGCCTCACTATGTTTTTCTTTTTTAAACATAGGCCCAGGAGTTTGGAAACAAAAAAACGCCAGTATCAGTATAATGCAGAAAATAGCTTCTGGGATTCTATAAATAGTTTCTGGGATTCTGTAAATAGTTCCTAGGATTCTACAAATAGATCCTGGGCAGCTATGGCCCCTAACACAGAAAGAGGCCAAAGCAGTAAGTAATATATATATAGTCAATGGAGGGCACCACCTTAGTTGGGGCCATCCCCTGCCGCGTCGTTCCACGTCTTGGCTCCGGGACAGAAAGAGACCGCCGCCTTCTGGATCTGCTTCGGCCTGCGGCTGACGCCGAGCGAATCGTCGAATCGTGAGATATGCATTGCATTTTATGGGGATTACACGGGATTACTATATCAGTGCTATGTTAATTATGGAAATAATCATGATTGCCATTAACTTCATGCTATTTCACATGAGAGTGTCATTGAATGCGGCAAATGTCTCGTTATCCATATTATAGGTCATCAAATCATCCCCATGAAAAAAAGGTTTCCATATGCATGTTATTTAATCATCAGCACTGGGGAAAATTCAAAAGGGATAATAATGCTATGCTGGTATTTGATCTCTCATCGCCTATGATTGTTTTGATAGTAAAATATGAGTGGGATATCCAAGGTACGAGTATTTATCCCACAATTAGTCGTCGATATGAAAAGTAATATATCCCAATGTATCCGATACTCAAAACATGATTACCATGAATCATGGCATTCAAGATGATAATTGTACCTAATATGGGGATTAATCATTAGACATCGGAGTACACATTGGAATTCATGTGGTATAGTCATCCATCCCACAATAGGAATCACTTCAAATTAATTGGTATGTATGCATGTATATATATATATATATTAAATTATATTACAAACACATCCCTACGAACTTGGATTGATGACCATCCTCCAATATATGGGTAGATAATCAATCACGTGCGGCTCTTAGTTCACAATCATTCATAGGCCTGTAAGGTCCAATGTCTACCTTTCAATGACACCAGATGTCGAAAACATTACCTTTCCTTTCCTCCCACCATCGGAGACTTGTGGCAGACCTGCCTGCTGCCTTCCAAACCCTTGGGTAAAATCCCACTCTTTATGGGTACTTGAAGGGTCTAGCCAATTACATATTTTCATTAGAAGAGGCTGCAAAATGCTTTTAGATTCAACCGGCAGAACTGGTTGAGAATACTATAAAACCGGTAAACCATTCCCTGTGAGTTTAGGCTCTCTCCATGAGTATTCCCCATCCCCTTGATTCGCCACCGTCCAGCGTTCTGCACCTCCGGGAACACAGCCTTTTTTTTTCACAAGTGCGATCCTGACATTCTGTCATCTTCATCACCGTCCTAGACTTCAATCGAATCTAACTGACATCCAATCGCCTCCGAATGTGAGACTTCAATCAGTTCATATTACTTCAATCTTCATCCTCATGTCATCCTCACCAATCTTCGTCATCTTCACCTTTCAAGGAATGCATGGCTAGTGTCACATTGCCGGGGTCGGCCGAGAGCTTGGCAGCTACTTCTTGTGAAGGTGGCCGTTTCTCACCCAATCGCCTCAGAAGTATCCTGGGATCTTCACTGAAACGTTGTCGGATCGCTTCCTCGACCAACGCCACCTGTGCCGCGAAAATGAGGTGACACGTGTGGATATATATATATACTGTATACGATAAACACATAGTTGTTTGCTGTTTATGTGTTCGAAACGTGCATATAGTCATATAGGTGTAAAAAAAACATGTAATTATATGCACATACATGGGTATGTGTGTGTGTGAATATGCATCGTTGTATACATTCATTGCATTGCATTGTATTGCATCGTGTTGCGTTTCACTACAAACTACACCGCACTGCATTGCATTACATTACGTTGCATTGCCTTGCCTTGCATTGCATTTCATTACACACTACACCACACTGTGTTGCGTTACAATGCGTTCATACATGTGTATATATGTCACTTCTATGTACAGTATTACATACATATATATATACAGTATGTACGTGTATGTCCAATTATATTTATATATATAAATATGTATTTATGTATACATATGTACCTATGCATGTGCACACATGTATAAGTTAATATATATATATATATATATATATATAAATAAATTTGCCCTTGTGAATTTACATCTAGGCGTCTTGCTACAATGATGTGTATATACATATGTATGCGTATACATATGCATATAAAAGAGTACATACATCTACATATCATTCATATATACATATAATATGTATAATATAAACTGAGAGTAATCACATCAATATAGTGACATAAATCAGAGAACACAACGAAAGATGACAAATCATTGAGACTCGAACTGGTAAGAAGAAAACATGTCATACCAATCACCGCATTACAGGGGAGACACAAGAAGGTGCTGAGGAATGTCTGGTTCCCCACTTTTGAACAGAAACCAGCGGAAGTGTCTCAAGTTGCACCGGAGCCACAAAATCGATGTGAAGTATTCATTCCATTCCCAAACTATCATAATATAAACTTTTAATGATAGGATATACTATAATAGATTCAATATGTTTCAATATACTATAATCGTAAAGTATAGTATTCTGGAAAAAAAAACCTCTGTAATATACTATCATATACTATCATATACTACCATATACTATAGCTCCGTAACTTGGTCCCTATGGATATCGAGGCACAGAGGGCACCAACGCTTCGTCTTTCACCGTGGCCAAGGCATCCGGGAGCTGTGTGAAGTTGTCCCCGTACTCGATGCGGACGCCTGGGACCAGCGGGAGATCAGCGATGTAGCCTCTGGTAATATATGAATTATTAATATGGTTACCATTATCAATGATCAGTAATTAATATATGATTAATATGGTAATTATTAATGTGGTTAATTATCATGGCATTAATATTAGTAATACCATTCATATAGCCTCTGGTGTATACTAATCACCATTTATAGAAGGTATCCAATTGATGCTTAATAAATATATAACTGGTTAGTGGTTGACCTACCCCTCTGAAAAAATATGAGTTCGTCAGTTGGGATGATTATTCCCAACTGAATGGAACAAATAAACATGTTCCAAGCCACCAACCAGATTATTATTAATATGGTTGATGATGACTGATAATAATTAGTATAGTACGGTACATGGTTTTTGGTGGTACATATACATGGTTTATCGATTCTATTAATATCTATCTATATATATATGTGTGTGTTTAATGATTAATGGTTAATAGTAAATGGTGATTAATAATGGAGATCAACGATACACAACAATTACTAGTCAATGATCAATGGTTTATATATATATATATATGATAGTGGTATATATATATGTGGTTAATAATTAATGGTTGATGATTGATAATGGTGTCTAGTGGATATTAATGATATAACAAGTACCCTTTGGGCAAAACAACAAACCACAACAATGTCATAAACTACCCATGACTGGGAATGGTAAACACACCATCTCTAACAATGGTGATTTAAGGGATGGTTTATTGCATGGAAACCAGCATTTTTAATAGTTGAATCAAGTATGAATGGCAATTTTCAAAAGCTATGTTAAATTACGAGAGGATAAGCCTCAAATAGCCTCAAACTAGGGTGGTTCAAAGTTACATTTAAGATGGCTACGTGTTCCTTCTCTGAATCATCTCAAATTGGATTTTAATCCAACAAGGGACGTTTGGGTAATTAGCTGCGTGTGTTCATCCCCACATTCCGATGCTTAAAGTCTGGCGACGGATATATTGCCATGGTTGATGTCTTCCCAACTGTTTGTGGGGAAAACACTTGACATTCTCATTCAATTGCTTTGTTAATATCCCTATGGTTTGTGGCTTAGTAACCAATTTTCGATTCTCCCTGTTTTGATCCATCCCCATCTCCTCGGTTTGACTGAAAATAGGGTACCACCAAATCCATTGCCTAATAAGAATATTCCCTCTTGAAATGGCCAGAAATTGAAGCTATCCCCATTTTCAGACACCCCCATATATATATAATAGTATAAATAATAATATATATATATATACGTATAATATATATAATATGTTATATAATAATATATATATGTGATATTTATATTTATATAATATATTATATAATAATATATATATAAATGCCATAGTATCTCCTCTGCATACCCATATTTGCTAGTTGTGATATCCTGCAGGATATCGCCATTATTTTTTTACCATCGAATCCAGTGGTGAAATCAGAATTTTCATGGTCCAAAACCCATCCAACTAGCTCTGGATAGATCTAACATAAATCATAGCTGGTAAGTTGGTAAGTTGATACCCTCTGGTAAACATACAAAAAACAATGGAAAATCACCATTCTTAATGGGTAGTTCCACTATAAAACACCATTTTCCGGTTCGCTATTTTGACATAACCAGAGGGTAAGTATATGCCCCGTCGACTAACCCATCTTCTCGAGTTCCCCAGATCTTCCCTGTAAACTGCATGTCATGTTCTCCACCCCCAGCCGGCCTTTGGCGTTGCGATAGTGGTTTGCGACGAGCACGTTCTGACCCACTCCGAGGAAGGACGAAAACATGGCACCATGAATGTGGGGATCGTAGGACAAATGAACGTTGCAAACCTGCGTGCCAGGTATGCAAGGCGTGCAATGGTGCTGCGAACTGGACCCCCAAAAAAGGGCGCGGAAAACAAAACCAGGGGAAACCCACAAAAACACAGTTATGGCCATTTATCAGTCATAAGTACTAACAAAACCCCATTTATAGAATGTTTCTCATCCCATAGAAATAACCAATTACAATTGGTAAATGACCATAACTGCAAGTGAACCTGAAAATGAGGCTTAAAAAAGGCCAAAAGGCCTATGGGTCTCACCCTTGTATATTGCCTGTTTGACATGGCCAAAAACACTGTCAACAAGTATTGATCCATAGGTCCATAGCCATTTCATGTCCGGAAACTGGCCAGTTCAAGCTGAAATCCGTGATTCAAGGCTGAAGCGGACTGACATGGAAACGTCTATGCATTCTGAAGCCTGAAGCAGTTTGGGATTTTCCCAGTTCCAGGTCCTTTCTCATCCATAAAACTAAGAAACAACATCCATAGATCAAAATCAAACATCCTAAAACCCAATCAATAGGTCCAGTTCCATAGGCTTCCTCATGTTGAAATGTTCCAAAAAGAGTTCCTTTCCAGTTCGGTCCAGGACACGTACTTCGGTAGTGCTCTGATGTGTCCACTCCTTCCTTCTTGCCTTAGACTTGCCAAAAAAGGAGCCCTCCCCAAACAAAATCATTGGAATATACACTCTGGTAACTGGCATAACTATTGAAAATCACATTTTTTGTTAGGATTCCCAGATATCCCCCATGGATTTCCCAATTTCTGGTGGATTTCCCATTGGGAAAACAATCCCGCGGATCCAAGGACGCCATGTTGCAAGGACGCTTCACGCCACACGGATGCAATGTCCAACTGACCAGGCGGACCACGAGCAAAGCGGAACCTGGGACGTTTGGAACAGCCGGTTTCATTTCACCAAAACACCATGGAGATTAGTAATGGCATGAATATGGTAAGTAATGGTTCCTTATATCAATGTAAGATCGATGGTTTACAATCAGCAATTTATGGTTTATAATACCCACTTCCGATAGTAATGTGGGTAAAACAATGTCATAAACCACCCATTTGGGAATGATTCATATCACCTATGTATGGTGATTTGGGGGATGGTTCATTGTTGCTTTACCCACATTACATCAATGATATTCAATTATGATGGCTAAGCTGACTGGCATTGTTTTAGATTCTATATTATAAACTATACATATCTCTCTACATATATAAATATAGATATTCTATGGATTTCGACGGGTTCTAGCGGATCGAACTAAATGTGGGAACACCCTCCATAACTTGGGCGCATTGTAGGGACGCCTAAAGCATTGACTCAAACAATGATATCATTACACATTCATTACACTAAAGAAGTTCTAACAAACACATGGTCAATCTTAGATACTCTGATCTTTAAGCTGGTGGGGTTGAAATATCACCATAGAAAATAAGAATCTTAAGTACGAAAATAGCCATTCAGTTTGTTGTCCATCCCCCACCTGTAGAATTTGATGGTCTGAATCTTCTTTTTCTCTGCCTTGTTGTAGCGGACGATGGAGTCCCAAGCTGTTCTCAGGTAGTCCTTTGGCACAACGCCACCGGCAAAAATATGACCTCCGGTCATGTGGATGTACTCGTCCACATCCTTGGGCTGATTGTTAGGGCAAAAACAACATGTTCCGAGTCCTCTTTCTAGAGGAAGAATCATTATATTATCCCTAAATGTCAATTAAATGATAGGTTTGTGACATTTGTTTTCCAACATTCAGAATCATTGTCCCTTGTGTCTGGGGGGGTTCTTTAAATGGGCAATCCCCAAGTCACCATGGTTGTTCAATACCAAGTCATTGCCATTGATGACTTGATGATTTGGGGGTACCAAAATGACTTAATTAGGAAACGATTCCTGTTTCTGGATATTTCTGGTGGATTCACATGAATCCTGAATCCTGGGAAAATAAAACATGTAAAACATCGGAAATCCAAGCGTCGATGGTAGGAAGCAACCAATTCGCATGATTCTTTGCCCTGTACAAACAATCTCGGATGACATAGTGCTGCCGCACCACATTCACCTTTTTGGCTCTCGAGCCAGCCGGGACGAACATATACATAAATCATCATAAATATTTCACAAAAACATGATATTATTATTCCTATTATTGTTATTATATATAAAGCGTTTCTCGGGATCATCATCCAAACAGATAATATGGTTCTTGGATGTTGATGGAGAAAAAAGGGGGAACGCATGCTTTTGTTCAAGAGATACACAACGAAACCGTCGCTTAGGAACTCCGGGATAGTGTTCGAAGTGAATCCTTGAGGCCAATCCATCATTCATATAGGGTGTCATGATCTCCTTGGCTGCGTCCTCCGTGCCATGAAAGGTGTAGAAGAAGAAGTGGTCGATGCCGTGCATATGGTTAAATTCCAACCACTCCACCAACTGTTTGAAAGGGCCGCTGAAACTTTCGCCAAGATGTCGTGGGTTTGTGTCCACAAAAATATCTCGCACACATGCCACGGTGTCAAACTTCCTTGGATCTGTCGCCCTCATCTGCTCCCCTGATATTTCTTGAAGTGGACAAGGCAACACGTGATTTTAGTAGGAGAAGTGGTGCACAACTTAGCTATCAACAACCCCAAGAACTCGAAAGATCGTGCATTGACCCGCAGGAATTGTAGTGTATGATAGTGTATTTTAGTTGGATAAGCGAATTAAGACCTGTCAACAACCCCCAAACAAAAAGCGCAAGAACCGTCAAGGAATCTGTATGGCTATTTCATGAAGCTTCTTCTCCAAAGGCTTATGCTTTGCACTGAATTGCCCAAGAGCTTTCCCCGCCGCATCTTCTAAGAAGATCTCAAATTTTGTCTCCTGCGGGTAAAAATGGAATGCTTTCAGCTGGTTGGGTTGAAATAGCGTCAATAGATGTGTATACATCTTTTTTAATAATATAATATAATATAAAATAATAAATTATAATATAATAAAATATTTAATAATATATTATAATATAATATAATATAATATAACATAATATAATATATATATATATATATATATAATAATAGTAATAATAATGCTAATAACAAAAAATAATAGTAAAAATAAGAATGAAATAATAATAATAATAATATATATATCTATGGTACCCCCCCAAGACCTACATTTCAAGCAAATTTAGTGGTATCTACAGTGTTTTTCTTAACATTCTGAACTCTACAATTTAAATCAATTCAAGGCATTTTCTGGTGATCAAAAATTGCATTTTTTTGCAAGTCTTGTGGGAATCTTGGATCTTGGATCTTGGATTTTGCAAAGTATGCATTCAGAATGCATTCTTCTCCAAATCTAAGGGGGTAGGATTCAAGATTCAAGATTCCAAAACAGAATTCTTGAATCCAAGGGGGTAGGATTCAAGATTCAAGATTCCAAAACAGAATTCTTGAATCCAAGGGGGTAGGATTCAAGATTCAAGATTCAAGGCTCAGAAAAAACTTCTTGAATCCAACTATAGAGGTATCAGTTAGCAAAACATAAAGTTGCACATAGACAATAATGCCAATAGATACAAAAAATATATAAATCATTGTGCCCATCCACTTTGCCTCCAGTTTAATCATAATCTCCAGTTTAATCATCATCTCCATGCAGGCTCCGTCCTTCGCCTCTTCCGCAGGCCAATCACAAAAGAGATTGACTTTTGCCGGTGACCATCGCAACAGAACCCGATGGGATCTCTTAGGTCCGGTGCAATAAATTTTGTTCTTCAGCAGATAGGCCTCTAACGCATTGGATGCGGTGTGATCCTGGGACACCAAAACCGGCTCCCGGATCAGCGTAATAAAATTTCCATCCTGGCCGGTGGAGCTTTTTGAACCAATGGAAAATTGCTTCCAAAGGGGACTATCGGATTCTGATTAGCGCCTTAAGTGGGATCATTCTCTCACTTTCTCAGGGAAAACGAGACTTACCCTCTGGTAATTGAACATAACTCTGGAAAATCCGCAGAAAGTAAAGGCAAAACCGGCAAAACCATCTATAAATGGGCTATATAGTCTTCGATATCTTCAACGGTTCAATCACTGGCTTTGGTCAAAGTTCGAATCATATGGAGGTTTCGTAAAATGGGGGTACCCCCAAATAATCCATTTTAATTGTATTTTCCATTATGGACCATCCAGCTAGGGGGGTACCCCCATTTATGGAAACCCCCAATCATATTGACACAGGTACGGGTCCGAAAGTCGGAACTGCACTGATGATGGTAAGCTCCACTTTCTCCATGAGAGAAATGGTCTTTGGCCGAGGTAAGCTGGCGATATCCTTGGACGAGCCAGCTTTTTTGGCACTTTTGAAAGGTCAATGTGTCAGCCCCAAACAGATAGAAACGGCAAATCACAGTGCAGACATCCTGTCCTATGTTTCACTCCATTTTTTGAAGGGTACCAAACATGTTCCCGACAGATTTCAGAGTTTTTTCTTTTTAATGGGGGGGCTTCAGAAAATGCACCAAGTCAACAAATCGAAGGGTCTGCTGGACTTTGCCAGGAGCCACCCGGCTGGCCACGAGCCGCTTCCTTTTGCTCGATGGAACTCACCTGCAACATTGAATCGACATCGCACTCCTTGGATCCAGCTGATCAGCAACAAAAAGTCAATATAATCATATATAATCATATATAATCATATATAGTCCCTATAGATTCCCCCAAATTTTGGTGGATTCCCCATTGGGAACCTCCGGGAAAAATCACAACGACTCAGATCCCGGCATCCAATTTGGTCTCTTGAGCGATGCCCAAGGAGACTAGCAAGGTGAAAGCCGCCAAACACGCCATGTGAATCGGGGAAATCGGTACCGTCATTGGAGCCTAAATCCAGACCTAGATCCATGCACGTCAGCCCTTGTTCCTTGGCATCTGGACCCGGATCCTTATCCTTTTAATGGATGAAGATGGAGAAAATGGCCATTCTACTTGACTTCACCTGGCAGATTGAATCTAAAACATCAACCCTCTCAGATCTGGTTGATTTGCGGGACCACATAATTTCAGGACATGAGGTATTTGTTTTTGTGATTCTTGGTCTCAGAAAACCATTGTTTTTGCGGGCAGCTTACCGCGCTGGATGGCCCTCTTACCTCAGTTAAGACCGCTTTGGGAGAGATACCGCTACCCTCTGGTAAACTGACACGGCTATGGAAAATGAGCCATGTCAGGTTCGTTGATTTACCCATTAAAAGTGGTGATTTTCCAGTTCGCTATGTTAGGTTACCAGAGGATGAACCATATGGATCGATATGGGGGTTTCCATAGTCATGGGGGTACCCCCAATAGCTGGATGATTTCATGGAAAATCCATGAAAATCCGATCTATAAATGGATGGTAACCATCGATTGAATTCAGCCAGAATCATGCCATCTGCCTGCAAATCCATCGCCTCACTCGATGCTTCGCCTGCAACATCAAGGTGGGGATACAATGCTTAGGGCCCGCATGATAGATACATTGATTGGTGTTGAGCCATTCAACTATATATATATATATGTATAATGATATATAATATGTGTAGTATGTATAATATATATATATGTGATATACCAGCAATATCCGGAACTAATCCTAGTTGGAACTATTAAGCTACTGAAACCTGTGTTGCAGGCCCTACTTTGCAGGATTTTCACCTTGTATTGAAAGTAATCCAAGGTGGTTGCTAGTGAAATTATCCAATTTGAGGCACATGCTGAGTTTCTATGAAAATGCAAAAGAAATCGATGTATCTATACCTTCTGAACAAAAATCCATAAAGAAAACATAGAACCTCCAAGTGGTGCAGTGCGATGGCAATCTTGATATGCCAATAAGATCTGCCAAAGATGCGTGTTGAATTTGCTGCTTGAGCTTTCAGATGGTACTGCTAATTGTAACTTCACTGTTTAAAATCCCACATCGAGAGGTAAAATTGGGTACACTCCCTAAATTTAACATGGAACTCTCAAAATTGGAATCTGGAAGATGTCTTCCCGTTGAATAAACCATGTCTGGGTTCCATATTAAACTCATAAGCGGTGTGTTCCTTTCATGCAAGTTCTGGTTGTTTAGGTGTGTTTCCCATCCCTCCGGCGGTTTTTGTTAAAATGAAAGCCTCGAAGACGTCTGTTCTTGAATGACCACCCTAGTGTTGCAGTGTACTCAGTGTCCACTGTATAGCTATACTTGCGTCTACAACAATCTCTTGAAGTGTAATGCTATATATACGGATATAATTCATACATTGAGCAGTCCTTATTCATATTGTGAGTTCCAGAATATAGAAGCAACATTTACAAACAACATATCTACTTTAGTAATAATCAATCCATTAATAGTGATTAATAGTGATTAACAATATTATTGTTAATATTGATTAATATTGATTAATAGTGATATATCTATTTTAGTGATAAATCATCCATTAATCTATCATAATCATGGTTAATAATCATAAATAATGATCCATCATTAATGATTGTTAATCACTATTAATGCATAAATAATTTAAATAATCACTATTAATCAATCCGATAATGATGGTTAATGGATAGCAGGATGTTACTTTTCTTTCCGTTGTGGGGAAATTCGCGCCTTCTGCACGGCCGTGCCACCTAGGGGGATAGAGATGGCCGCTGGTGGATTGGCATTGCAAATCTTCGACATCCACAGCTGTATGTTTCTGTCTGTATATATACATATTGTAATTTATATATACAGTGTATATATATAATACTTATAATACACAGTATACACATGGGGATGGGTCAAAATCTATGATTGGCACAGGGCAGCCATTAACCCACCCAAGCTTTGCCCAAGTTGATTTAAGGGAAGATCCACAAGAAATCATGGAATTGTTTAGCCAAAATCGCACAGTAAAATCATATATTTGTTTGGTTTCCCAAACAGCCCATGTTTGATTAAATAAACTTATTTTAATGGTTCAACATCCTGGTTACTGGTTCCCCTCAATTCATGTAATCGGAGATGCTGAGATGATGGGCCATCCCAACATGGGAATCTTTATGATGGCTATATAAAAATCCGTAATGGATTGATAATCACCCTCTACGGGAAAACAAACCATGTTTTGATCATGGCACAAATGGCTGTGGGTAAAGACATGTAACTAATTACCCCAAGAATGCGTGTGTGTATATAGATATATATACAGCAAAATATGGTTGTGTCATTTTGTATACTATTATCGTACAATATACATAGTATATATTTACACTAGATAAAAATGACTATGTATATTATAACTAGAAGTGTATGCAAATGTCATGTTATTTCTCCTAGTCATAGCTACGAAGCATCTTTGATGAGGTCAGCTGAGGTCACCGGTCTATTTTAAGCCATGTTTCACCATCGCAATAAAGCCATGTTTCACCATCGCAATAAAGCCATGTTTCACCATCGCAATATATATACGCTACATGTATAGATTAACTCATTAAATATATATATATATATATAAGACTATATACATGTATTATACATGTATATTATATATATATATTTATTTATGTGTTTGTATATATAAATCAACTCTTGTGTAATATTACATCAATAAGCAACTGTAATATATATATATATATATATATTATCATGGTCGCACTAGGGCCATGGATCAAAACCCTTCTGCGTTCCTCCGCTGTGCGTTCCGCACAACTCTTCGTTGGGAGTCACCAAGTCCTGACTCGCAGGGCACAGGGCGCAGCAGGGCGCAGGGGAACAGCTCGGTTGGTTGCAGATATCGAACAAAAACGTGGTTCTAAGAGTGGTTGATCATTGTTAATCATGGTTAATAATGGTTAATCATGGTTAATAATGGTTAATCATGGTGCATGGTTAATGGTTAATTGTCTAGTATCGGATATTAATGATGGTTAAAGCTGATTAGCTGATGATGGTTATCTAAAAATTGCTATATTATTGTTATCTATCTGTTAATGGACCATTTTAATGAACGTTAATTTAATATGGTGATATAAGGATGATTAGTTATATATATGTCTAATTATATGGTTCATAGTGGTAAGGAGTTTATGAATGTTAATAACAATAAGTTTTCATGTGGTTACTCATGATTGACAATGGTTGGGAAACCGAATGCATCCCAATGCCGTAAACCATGACAGATGGTCCAAACTCCACCCATTCATCCCCAAGAAAATGGTGATAGGACTGGACTGTTTCATGGATTTCTTACAGGTTCATATACCCCAAGCATGGTGACTCAACCAATGAAAAACCATCTAAAATGGGTATATGATAGGCATTTCAGAGGGTATACAGCCTGGTATAATATTTATTCCCATTAGAATAGGGAGTTCCTGTGTATTTCCCTTTGAACCTATGCTGAGATGGAAGTGGAGAGTCTATATTCATGCTTTCCCTCCATCGTCAAACAACCCGGCGGGTTGTTTATCGAACCCGCGTTTTCAACGTTTGCAGTGTTCGTCATTGATTTCATACCACAAATCACAGTGGTTTTGCATCTCTCTCAAAGTTCAATTTCCTTAAAAAG
>Ga0126342_10015544_pt1 | contig 13335 bp, 6 predicted proteins | sample Cyp1metagenome_FD_92528 | JGI IMG/M metagenome (GOLD analysis project Ga0126342, IMG submission 92528) | Coral microbial communities from Lord Howe Island, Old Settlement Bay, Australia - Cyphastrea 1 metagenome | ecosystem: Host-associated > Invertebrates > Cnidaria > Coral ...
AGCCATGGTGTTTTCCTGCCGGGAGCTGCTTTTTTCGAAGTTGTTTTCCTGCGAAAAAGGTTGTTTTTCTAGGATTTCAGACGGGACGTTAGGCACTTTTTTGGTGGTTTTGGAACTAGTTCGTCCTTCAGAGTTCAGAGCCATGGTGTTTTCCTGCCGGGGGCTGCTTTTTTCGAAGTTGTTTTCCTGCGAGCGGCCGCAGGCAACAGGAATTCTCGAAAAAGGTTGTTTTTCTAGGATTTCAGAAGGGACGTTAGGTACTTTTTTGGTGCGGTTTTGGAACTAGTTCGTTCTTCAGAGCCATGGTGTTTTCCTGCCGGGAGCTGCTTTTTTCGAAATTATTTTCCTGTGAGCGGCCGCAGGCAACAGAAATTCTCGAAAAAATTGTTTTTCTGGGATTTCAAACGGGACCGGCCGACGCAAAGGGGAGCTACCCGCAGGCAGCAGCAGGTAGCAGGCAGCAGCAGGCAGCAGCAGAGACAACCAGACACAGCAGCAGTAAGCACAATGGTAGCAGTGCAGCAGCTAGCAGCACGAAAAATTGCGTTTTTCTAGGATGGCACTAATGGGTGTCAAGAACGTAGGCAAGAGCACACAAAAGGTGCACATAGCCAGTAGCTAGCAGCCAGCGCCAGTAGCAGTCAGCAGCCTACCAAAAATCTAATCTAGATTTATCTAGATTTTTCTAGGATTTCAGACGACACGTTAGGCACTTTTTTGCCGTGGTTCTGGTACTCGCTCGTCCTTCAGAGCCCTGGTGTTTTCCCCCTCGGGGAGGTGATTTTTTCGAAATTTCACGCAAGGGTGGTCAAACTTACCATCCTAAAAAAATAGAAAGAAAAAACCATGAGCACAAACCAACAATTCCGGTCAAAAACAAAAAAATAATAAAAAAACACAAAAACAATCAAACAATAAAGAAGTAACAAAACCGTTAACTTATCAAAAAATAATAAACAATCTTAATAATATATTTCCTTCTTTTCAAATCTTAGTTAAATAAATAAAAATTTTAAAACCCTAACAACCTCAACAAATCCTAACCCAATCAATAATACTCCCCTAAAATAATCAACAAGGTTAGGATAAACATTTTTACCAAAAATATATTACAATATACATCACAAAAAAATCAACACCAAAGAACGCACGTTCCCCTTTAATATAAAAACCATAACAAGCAACAATACGTGTAAAATTGTCCCAGGAACATCCTTTCCCCATTTTTTTTTGGGGGGGGGTGCAGGCCTGTACCATATATACGTTCTAATGGCTTACCAATTCTTCCGGAGTCGGCGGCAGGGGCGGCAGCCCTTAAATATATTATATATATTTTTAAATATAATGTACAATTTTATTATATTTTATTTTATATTCAAAATTTCATATGTTTTTTCCTTAAATATTATAAACCTTTTTTATATTCCAGAATATTCCAGATTCCGCATTCCTTCTTTGAGAAATTTATATTCCGTATTCTATACTCCACACTCCACCGTACTCCAAAATCCATACTCTGCACTTCACACTTCAGTGTCTATACTCCACGCTCCATAATCGACACTCCAACATTCACATCCTACACTCCGCAATCTACAATAACAAAACAACAGGGGGAGGAAATATAATATAGTGCTGTCTTCCAAAAATCGTACGTTATGTATATTCGAGCTTGTGCATTCTATCAAATTCGATTTCCCAAAATCAAGTTGATATATAGTTGTCTAGTAATAAAATATATATAATTATATATATATATGTTCTACATTGATTAATTATAGTACATGATAATCCACATAGTTTTAAATAGGTTTAAAATTCTTTCATGTCATTCTGATTCGTCCAGGTCCAAGGGCCCCAAGGGCACACGGCCTTTCGGGGGCCTCGGGTTGGTGATTGCGATCACCGGGAAAAACAAAAAGATAGTCAAGTCATGTCAAGTCTTTCCAGGATGCCATAGATCATGATAGATCATGATAGATCATGATAGATCATGATGTTCTCCATCATTTATTGCAATTTTACTGTAGATCATTCTTAAAAGTGTCACCAGCTGTCCACTTTTTCGATTGGCTATAGCCATGCCATCTTCATGCCATCTTCATGCCATCATGTTGGAGCCCAGCTGAGTGCCACAGCGGGTCATCGAAGGTGAGCTCCACATCACTGTCCTCAGGACTGGCTACTGGCCCAGGTTCAGCTGCTTCAGCTGGTGCAGCTGATGCAGCTGGGGTGACTGGCACCTGGCGGCCGTGGTGATACACATCAAATATGATGAGACGAAAAAATGGGGATGGAACTGATATTAGATGCAAAATCCAAAAATCATATGGGGATATCACAAGATTATTTGTGGATTATATTGATTATATCACTGATAAAGCTGATTTCAAGAGTTGGTTGATATAATATGTAACACAACTGGCATCAACTTACCAACGATATACAAACAAAGTACTGGCTCTCTGACCAGGAAGACACTCCATAAACAACATCCCGATTGGATTTGTGTGGTGAACATGATGATGAAACCTCAATTTTTGGGGTACTACAAAGTTCAAGAACCCCTTCTTTGAAGATATAATACAGTAACGAACAATAATTATGGATATGGGGATGAAATTATGATAACTTGAATAATTTATGTATAAGATTGGATATATCTGAGCAGCCAACCAACAATATCATAAATCTCATAAGACAACACTGATGGAGGTTGGTACAGAAATGTGGAATGCCGCCATTACATGGAGAAATTAGGTCCTGAAGCGTTGAATTTTGGGAACTGCTCTATGAAATTCTATAAATGTGCGTGTGAAGGGGAAATTCCACGAAAATCCGCTATCAATGTGTATTTGAATGAAAACAAATCTATGGTAATCTATGTACGAATATGTTTCCTGGATTACCAGAAGGTCTCAGAACTTGAGTTGCCCTGCCTCTTGAGGCGCAGGTGCAGTGTCTTTTTTCGGTGCAGTCCGCTTCCTCTTGGTCGGGACCTGTCGCTGCTGGTTCTGTTGTCATGTCATAAACGTGTTCATTCTATGGAGGGCTTCTACCGTTACGCGTAGCGCTACATTGCCAGTACTCGGACTACGTCCTTCGACCATTCTCCTTCTCGTGTGCCGCCGAAGATTCAATTCAGTAATTAATGTCTAACCAGTTTCAATTTTAGCAAATATTTATCGTAATTTAATGTAATTTTATCAATCATTTATCCCACTTCACTATAGATGTGTCATATTTGGTCATGATGTGTCCCATTTCACATCATTTCACTGATCTACCGGTTGCCATCTGTGGCTGCCATGGTTTTTAGCGGGCCGCATGGGGCCTTCGAGCTTTTCAACTCTGAATTCGAAGCTCCTTGTCCTGGGCAATGATGGGGATTAAAGCCATGAGAAAAGGCCATTGTTAAGTGGTGAATGGTTATAAAATGTTATAAAGCCATGAACAGTGACTAATATTTATGGTTTTCCCATGGGTTTTCCCATGCTAAGTGACTAATGTTTCTATATGTTTCTTATGTTAAGTCACTAATGATGGTTAAGTGACTATCCATTGTCAAAAAGCCCTGGAAAAAGCAGGCAAACTGAAGCAAAATGAGATGGTCATGGGATGTTGTGGGTCAAAAGTTTGGTACCAGCCGGTTATTGGATGGTGGTTCTCTCAACAGTTTTGACCCATCCATCCCATCAACATTATGAGGCCGTAAAGACTCCCCGTAGAAATTTGCTACCGCTGTGATCTGATCATGGCTTGTCAATGGGCCATATCCATCCATATCCAGTACGAAAGGGTACCTGCTTAGCTAAATTTAAAGGACGGAAGTTCTTTACTTCCTCATATCTCAACACCAAGAGGACATCGGATTCCTCTGGAAATGGTGTCCACAGCCCTCCCCAGAAATGTCAAAACTCATCTCTTCAAAGAGTGCCAGCTAAACCAAACCTGATCCAAGAACTACTCGGAGAGAACTATATACATTCCAACAGGTGCTGTCCTATGCGATTGGGCCAAGTGAACTCCCCGCCTGATTTCAAGAGCTCCAGAAGTGCGCAACGATGCGACTGGCAGGACACAACACAAGCATACCGACCAAAGACATCAAGAAACTCCGTCGCGCGGCACGCCCTCAAGCCCGCACGCTACACTGCCCAACAGCCTACTCAACCCAGCTTTCTCTGTGAACATCAACATGTTTCCGATTGTTTGAGCGCAACCCTTCCTGACTGAAGTAACACTATTAGTCTATTATAGGTCTATGTGAGCTGTTTGTACAGGATGTTCTTTGTTGCCATCAACCGAGTCAGAACGCCTTCACACTGAAATCTGCAATCATCTTTCAGTTCTGAGCAGTTGTATAGATCTATCATTTTCGACTGTCAGCTCAGCAAAAGTTAAAAACCATCACCCCATCAAGGAGTCCCACCAAAGAATGAACTGAAATATTTCAGAATTTGAGGACTGGCCAGCATCTCTTGATCAATTCCAATGCTTAGTCATACGTATAGATCAAAACACGGCATCATGTATGCCATGGTCAAAACATGTACATGGGGGGTGGTCATCCCACCATCATATTAACCCTACCAATCGAAGGATGGCCATTTCTTTTATGGAAAAAAAACAACATGTTTTGACTTTTGACTATGGCACGTGTCAAATCACCAACCATTTTTTGGGCTGTGGCTCCTCATCTAGGTCTTCAATTCCACGAAGTGTTGTCAATACCTGGACATCGGATTCGAAGGGCAGAACCTATGCTTCAAGAGTCTATGTAGATAACACCATGCTTTATGTAAGACACCGACAAGAGTGGTATTTGACCATCTCTTGCGGAATCATTGCCGAATCGTCAGCACCCCTGGGAGCATCTTTTCTCCACGTCAAATATCCGGTGAGCCCATCCTGAGAGTAGCATGGTTTGTTCACATCAATACGTAGCTGAATCCCAACGTTTGATGAGTTGCATCTCCATGTTTTGTCATCGATAAATCTCCATGGTTTTTGTCCAAGGTTTGGTTGCTGTAAAACCCCAAAGCATTTTCCAGATGGATCTGTCTGAAAATAGTGTGACCTCAAACGTTGCGTTTTATCATCGTCTATATCCCATCATATCCCATTATATGTTAAGTTATTAATGATATTCCTACAGTAGTTGGTTTTATACTCACATTTCCGTTGGGTACGGCACCAATAACAAAAATATGATTTCCAGATTTCTCCGAGCATCTTGAGCTTTTGCTGCACCTGCCGAGCCCAGTTGCGCACCGCAGAGTCTGTGCCGAAGGTGGAACTCACTTGCTGACGGACCTAAGGCCAGCGGAAGATTGGGTGGGTAGGGCAGTGCAGGGGGCTGGGATGTAGGGAATTACTGGTTTTAAACAAGTTGGATGTAAAATGATTTGAATCAGGAAAAACAGGTGCCTCTAAGGGTTGGCATTTCACCAAGAATGAGGAGCTGACTAAAAAACCATCCAAAAGGGGATTTAACCACAGCAAACATGTAGACTTAACGATGCGAAATTGAGGATGAAGCAGCTAAGATGTGGATCCAGATGATCCAGATTCAAACAGCGAATCTGGAGATTCGAGCAAATATCTGGGCTGATTTATGGGAATATTGACATCAGGAAATCGCGACTGTGTCGCGATTCCTGGTCGTTCACTGGATGATAAACCCTCTGTCGATGAAACATTAACCACACCCTGGGGAAAAAAACTGTGATTCCTGAAAAAAAACATAGGGTTCCCGATTAAAAACGGCTTTCAATCCTTTGTCCTTTGCTAGTGCCTGGTGCGGCTGTCTGACTTGGGTTGCGGCCTGCCAAAATGAGTGATGGCAATTTGAGTCACATTTGAGCCAAAAATAGCCAAAATGGCAAAGCAATTTTGGAAACTATAGACTATTTTATGTATGTATGTAATGTAATGTAATGTCATGTAATGTAATGTAATGTAATGTTATGTAATGTAATGTAATGTATATATATATTAATATATCAACAACACGTCTCTTGCTCTGCACAAGTTCCGAGCAAAAACAAATAGTTGGATACATGATTGTATGGCCCCCCAAAAAAATGCGATTCTCGTCTTGTGTAATCCAATTTCTTTTTCTCCATAGCCATATGCTTATACCATCTTATACCTCCTTCAGGTACAATGCACCAATTCATATGGGTATGTTCATGATTAAGATAGCCGCATACCAGGATCAAAACACCAAAGCCTTAACAGCCTTAAAATCGGTTGGAAGATGTTGGAAGCCATCCAAGCTGAAATGTTATGTGGCTCCGTAATTTGAAACAGAAATGGTCATCTTATTTGACGAGCAACAGCTTGACGGTCGCCCATGCAGCGATCGATCACTGCCACGGAGTGATCGAAGCCAGATTGGTACTGCCGTTCCACCATAAAAAGTACTGGTGCACCTGTCAGATTGCAGTCTGCCCAGTGATACTCTGGCAGATTTCTGTGGGAACTTTCCAACGTTGCAGCAAAAGCGTTCAACTGAGCAATACTGCTATTTGACCAATTTAAACAAGTCATAAGTTTTTGAAGTTGCGGCTGATCTGAACAAGACTGCGTGCAAATACAAGCCGCAAACAGCAACCTTCACACATGTTAAAATACATTGCCTAAATTTTACGTGGAACCCATCCATTACGCCAGAGGTTTCCTAAGTCATTTGGCGCACCTGGCATCAAGGTCACCACATCCTCCAAGGTATCAGAGGTGATAGGAAGGTCAGGGCCTTGCAAAAAAAAAACGGAAGCCAAGGTGGGGAAGAAAACTCTCCAGTGGCTCATAGGTATTTAAAATTTGGGATTCACGGAAAAAAAACATCATTAGAATTCATGGAAATTGAATGGGAATTTAGGACTTTCCCGCAATGATTCAATGATAATGGAGATTCAATGGGATTTGCCAACAAACATTAAGGTTTCCCCAAACATTCTTGGTCAGGAAAAAGCAATTGTTTTTATCGGATGCTTTTGGAACAACTATTTGCTGTTTCCTTTTCTTGTCTGGAAGATGCTTTCTTCTAAATAGTTCTATTGGAAATAGCAATGTCAAGAGGTTTGGAAAGTCCTTTTTGGGATTGAATATGATATTCATGAAATCTTCGTATGGCGGCCATCTCGAATGGTAAATCAAACGTTAGCCGGGGTACAAGTGTGCAGCACTGGAGAAAAAATGCAGCTCTGGCATTCTTCGAAACATCAACTGCGTTTGAGACTTGAAGAAGCTGGTATGAAAGGAAGCATACATCCAGAATACAGTATCCTTTGGACATTGCCAAGACTTCGTGACTAACCAATATAATATATATATATAATCATGCGGGACAAACTATAAACTGTTCCCCAATTTCACCAAACATGGTTGGTATGTCCCCTAAGAAATTGCAGGTCTAATATATTACCTATTACTATATAACTATATATAGATACATAATATTATATAATAATATAATATTCCTTGCATGACTGAAGCTGACACAGATTCGGAGTTACACATCTTAGCCCAGTAGGACAACCATCCCGGGCGATCTTCCCGTTCGACCTTGGTTACCCATTTTTGGTCCCAAAACCCAGCGGCTTGCCAGCGGCAATCAAACATCGCAAGCTGGGAAATCCGCTATAAATATATATATATATATACATAGAGGTTATAGTGGATTCTATATATTTATGGTCATATCCACTATATTCCACTATAATGGTTATAGACTAGTTATAGAGGTTGTAATGAGAAAAGCAAGCAAGAAATCCAAGAATGGGTGATCTTGGGTGAATTCCGTTGCCACAGCACTGATGCACTGATGCACCTGCCTACACCATTCGCTGTAATGAAGCCACAGCCAGTCGCACGGTTCCACTTCTGGCAACCGGGCACCCGGCAGTGGTGGATTCATAGATATATGATGATATATGATGATATATGAATGGTATTCCATGGTATTTTCCAATGGTATACTGGAGATCATCTAGACCCAGGGACTTTACATGATTTTGACACAACTTTGGCTGAATTGCATCTCAAATGTGCGGGAAACTATTTGATTCTTGGATCTCAAAATCCGATTTCTGCAAAGGCTCACACAATCTGAACGCCATGATTGCTTGACTCCAGGCCAGGCCAGTGAGAAAACTTGACTAACCTCCACCAAATCCAATGGAATTTTCAATGATCAGTCCATCATCAGGCCATTAAGCCTCATGAGTCAATCATCATTTTCCGCCTTCCCCAATGATCCCATGGTGCCATGGTCAGAGCTGCCAACCCTTGCAGGGCCACGCCTTACAAATGCCGAAGATGCGTTGACCTCGGGGAGATACGGCCATGAAATGAGAAAACCCATAGGGACACTGCATGATTTTATCCGATCATCCAGTGGATTTTGGGGGGTACTTTTTGACCTATTTTCACATCGGGATTTGATGGGATGTAAATGATGATAAATAAATACATATATATATAACATTATATAACTATACAAATAATGTAACGAAGCAACTATGTCGCTGCTTCACATCTTGTAGAGCCTAATCACCTCATCTTTTAGCAACGATGACACCCACGAAGTTGATGATCAGAGAATATAACGAGCCCCCTTACACACAAAAGAATAACATTAAAACGGCCCAAAATGTTATATAACATATGTATACTTGTGTTTGAATCCCGCTAATGATTTGAATCATTGAGAACTTCCATCAACCAAGAAAAAACATGATTCGATCAATTTGATCATTTGCTAAAATTAGTAAAATGCCAAATTCCAAAATTATTCAAAATGCCACCAGAGTTGGCCTTTGTTTAAGCTTGCCATTTTCCAACATCCGCTGGCGACCTTCGGGGAGTTCTCGTAGGCCCAATGGCGGCGTAGCATGGTAGAAGTAGGCCACTAAGGCACCTCCATTCCGGCACTGTCCCGCCCTACCATGTTGTGTATGCTTTGATTACGGCACATTTATATCACATTTAATTTATGACGAACTAGATCCGATGATGCTTTAAAGATAGCTGGATGATGAGGACGATGATCGGAAGCAACGAGACTTCGATAGTTGGATGATGATTTGATGATGACTGGATTAGAGTTGAATGCTGTTTGGATGGTTCATATCAACATTGGGGTGCCACTTATCAACAAACCGTTGGTGTCACCTTAAGCATGACAAAAATCATGTGCAAATCATCATAAATCATCTTTAAAAGGGCCATTTTCCATACCTTTTGTCACATAATAACCAGAGAGTAACTTGGATGATTCCGGGGTCTTTGACCACCAAGATAACTAAAATAATCCTTCGTTGATGGTATGACATCCTGAGATATGGGCATATCATCGTTGACTCCCACCTGGCCAGTCAGTTGAGAGCATGACATCTTGGACCGCGAGGAGCGCTTCCTGCCATTCAAAATGCTGGAACGATGCGGATTTTCTTGTTCCATTTGGGGATATGATGAGGAGATCAGCAAATACAAGGATTAAACATGATTAAAATATGTCATTGTTCAACTCAAAAATGCTTCATCAAAATAATATGAGGGATCAGTGGGGAGATCCATTTTGGGTAGAGTTCCACAAGGGATTGGATGGCATACCCCCAAGTTTGGCAAGTTTCCGGGGAACATATGGTGACACGATGTTCTAACTCACCAAATTCGGGGCTATCCCTCCACTTTCAATCAAACCCACAGAATTTTCGTGCCAACCTCTTCGTCCTCCATCTCTATGACGGCAGTGCCACCCAAAAACCTCGCAGGTTCTTAACAGCAACATGCTCTAAATGCTGGATGCATGCTGTATATTAACATGTACTTAAACTATGATGTCTCTATAGTGACGGACAATCACTTAGAACATCGATTTTCCAAAATTTTGGAGTCCCACACTTAGAACATCCAGAGACCCCCACACTTAGAACATCCAGAGCAAAATCAGTTAGAACATCCTATATGTAGGTTGATGATGTTCTAAGTGTGAGGCTAAGAGCTCGTTCAAGTTTATATGTTATGTCAATGGATCACGTTAAAAATAGTTGTCAATAGATCATTGTGGAAATATATATGTTGTAGTGTCTTGGGATGTTCTAAGTGTGGGGGTCTCCACAGCTGATGGATAACTTTGTGTTCATATAAATATAGTTATGTCAATAGATCATTATAGAAATATACATATATATATATATATATTTATGTTGTACTGTCTTGGGATGTTCTAAGTGTGGGGACTTTCGAATGTTCTTAAGCATAGCTCCCAGTGTACTAAAACAAAAATATCCAAAAGATGTTCTAAGTGATTGTCCGTCGCTATATACGTTCTATGATGTTCTATGTTAATATTAATTTGTCTGTCATAATTACCGTATGATCTGCAACACGATCAAACATGTGTTCCGCTCCGCAACCAAAAAAAGTCAACCAATAATTACTGATGTGTCAACCACAAGGTCTGATTCATCAACTACCAGAGTCTGATTCGTCAACCAACACTGCTTCGTCAACCAAAACATGCTGGGCTGCAACCAAAGAAGATGTAATCCCTAATGTCAAGCCTGACGGCAGTATGGTATGTTCTTCCAAGAACTGCTGGATTTAGTTCTTTGTCGTGTGGCTGAGTCCAACATCTCTTGATTGCTGGCGTTTCGTTTCTGAATCGCAGATTCTTTGAGTTTCTGAATCGGTTCTTGTTGGCCCAACCTCTGCCCAACAGCATAATTGACGATTTTGTGCAGGGTCAACGTGGCGAGCAGAGATTTGTTAACTGGCTAACTGGCTAGACGCACTTATTCTTAGTGTTTTATAGTGTTTTAAGGTTTAGGGTTTTATTATAAACACTATGACTATAAACATTGTTTTTATCAGCTTCAAAAATGTTGTAAGTTTTAGGCTAAACGTGGGGTGTTTACGTCAAACCACGAAGGCGGCCTAACATGACATGAACCAAACAGCAGGTGTCTTCAGCAATAAATCAACAGAAGAGTAGGACAAATGGCTAAATCATTAAATGGTATATCAAGGATCAAGGCATATGTTGAGCTTAGTTTGACTCTCTATATATATAATATATACCATTGTTCATTTGATAGTTGACATTAGTTGACCATATCAAACTAAGGTATACTATGGTATGATGTGGTTCTCACAAGGTATAAATAAAGCATACCACATCTAAAATCATCTAAATCAGCTACGATCAGCAATAGTACACAACTTAACGGACAGCGTGCGCCTATTTTGGAAGTCAATCCCCCTATGTTCAGACACATCTTTCCACTCCAGGTGTGTCCATTAATTTTATGCCCATTTTTTGCTGCCCATGATCTGCAAAATTCATCCCATGTTCACATGAAATCCATATCCAACCCGCACGAAAAAACGCGCCTGCAGCTCTGTACTTTGCCGAAACGGCTGAAGAGTTTCCACAGGACCTCCTCTGTGATGTTGCTGTGAAGTCCTCCCTGCCAAAGATGGGAATTTCTAACATGGACTTCACTATAGAAAAGAATATATGGCGGGGATATTCCCTGAAAATCGCCCTTACATAAGCCTTATATATATATAGATATATGTATTTTAGGTACCTCCAATCTAGAGGTCCTGAAATGGCCATCGAAAAAATGGCAACAACCAAAAGTGAAACAAAGTGACATCACGAACAGCTAATGGTTTAAATCACGAACAGCTTATGACTTATGACTATGACCCAGTTCAAACATATTCCGACATCAGCGGCAGGACCTCTGGCAAGGTTCATGCATCAGGGTTGACCCTTTGTGATGTTGATGCCCAGGTATCAGGGCGATAAATAAGCGCTTGAGACAAGGGGCAACGGCCACTGAAGAGGATACATGCAGAGTAATCTCCTGGCCAATTCCACTGAGTTCTTGGTCTCCAGCTGATGATGGAATACCAACAGGCAACTGTACAGTATCCCCGTGGAATGAATTGAAACGGTTCAGAACAGATGGGCCAGAGTTCTCTCCTGTGTATCGCTGAAATTTGCAGATATTTGCAGCAAAAGGTCCTCTGAAGGATCGAGTGGATCTGGAACAAATGAATCATCGAACTCCTGAGCACCGTTCATCCCCAGGTCCCCAAGTGCCCGAAACTCGAATTTGCTCAAGTCTCCCCTTGTGCGGCGACTGGACAGTCCTCATGAAACATACCATAAGTACAGTATAACTATCCATAAGTTTAAGAAGGCCCACAAGAATCCACAAGGTGTAAATGTTGATGTCTATGGTTGCAGAATGTTACCCAATGTTACACATTCCTACGCACGAGCAGTGTTAGCAGTGTTCAAAACCCGAAGGGTGATCTCTGTATACTGGTTGATAGGGATTCCCTGATTCCCACAATGGGTCACTGCCAACATGGGATAAGATGGGCTTCTGAAAATAGGATACCCCAAACTTTCATGGATTGTCATCATTTTCCTGAGTCAAGTGGCCATCAATCATGGGTTATTCCATGCTATTCCCCATGAAACACAGCCACTGGCTGCTTCCCAAAAAGGGGTCGCCATTGAGGTCACCAAGCTTCATTGATCAGTTTCTCTTGCACCTCTGGAGTGAGTTTCAGAAGCCAGCGCCGCGTGGCCGAGGTCAGATTCCAAATGTTGCAGAAGTAGTCCAGGCCTGGAAGATGGGGCCCTGACATCCCAGAAAGATGGACTTTCTTGAATGTGGTATACCATGGAATACCATGGTATACCCAATTTTCATAAACATCGAACTTGAGGATGGCACAAGCATGAGGTGTCAAACATGGCAAGTTGGGAACCCCCAGCACCTCAACTCGGAGCTTTCTGGGAAAATCATTGAACTAAATGGCGGAATTTCTAGCCATGGTTGATTCAAACAAGGGTAACCCACCAAACAGGAGATTGTTTGGAAAATTAACCATATACAGTATACATGTATACATATTATAATATATATATATAAATGTTATGTATATATATGCATATTATTGTTATGTATATTTATACATATATATATATTTATTTATTTTATATTGTTATGTATGTATATATATATATATTATTATGTATATATGTTACTATTTTCCATATATATATATTATATTATACATTATATTATATGATGTGTATCATTGTGTATGTATGTATGTATGTATGTATGTATGTATGTATATGTATGTGTATGTGTATGTGTATGTGTATGTGTATGTGTATGTGTGTGTGTATGTATGTGTATGTATGTGTATGTATGTGTATGTATGTGTATGTATGTGTATGTATGTGTATGTATGTGTATGTATGTGTATGTATGTGTATGTATGTGTATGTAT
>Ga0126342_10015545_pt1 | contig 13334 bp, 21 predicted proteins | sample Cyp1metagenome_FD_92528 | JGI IMG/M metagenome (GOLD analysis project Ga0126342, IMG submission 92528) | Coral microbial communities from Lord Howe Island, Old Settlement Bay, Australia - Cyphastrea 1 metagenome | ecosystem: Host-associated > Invertebrates > Cnidaria > Coral ...
GTGGGCGAAGACTTGGCACAGAGTCTCTAAACATTCGTGCACAGGGGTTGAGCATCGTTGAGCCCTGGACTGCTGGCTTTGAATGAGCCTTTGCTCGCCCCAGCAGCATCGGCCTCTCAAGTGGGGATGGCAACTGGTCGAAGGTAGAAACAAACTCAAAAGCACCCCAAGCACTCCAATTCTACAGAGTTGGAAATGCAAAGTCACAACAAAATTTCATCAAGGCGCCTGTCCGCCGTAATATAGGACCGCCCTTCTGCTTCCTTTTCCTTGGGTGATGGCCTCGCGATGAAATGGACAGGCGAAGCTCAGTTGGGTTAGGGTGCACATGTTCAATGATCCCTCCACCCCCAAAAAACAAATCATAGCATGGCACTGAGCTGTTGACGCCGATTGCATGATAGTCTTAATGGCGAAATCATCCTCAGCCACTTCAAAACACGCAAAACAGTTTGTCCCAGGCATTTCTTTGATGCTTCCTAGATCTTGTATGTGTACCGTCTTGCAGTGTCCAAGTCACCTCCACAGCAGCCGAGGGCGTTTGTGGACTTGTGGGTGTCTTCGGAGTCTTGGGCGTCTTGGGTGTCTTCGGCCTGCAGCTGCCCAGCTGCACAGCTGCACAGCTGCGGGATGGCACAAGTCTGGGGTGCTGACGACATGGCACCAAGCGGGAGGTCAACAAAAAATGCACTGTGACCGTTTGACCTCAGCTGAAGAAACGCTAAAGTATCCAAAGTTAGTTTGAGGGGGTCTGTATGATTCTATGGCCACGCCAGAGGCAGTTCCGGGGGCTCGGCCCCTCATCTTGGCCTTTAGGGCTAAATTGCCCTAGTACCTTAGAATCCAATGCTGCACATCCGAAATCTCTTTGTTCGATAAAGGACACTTGCGACATCTTGCGACACAGCGTGACTGAGCATGGTATCCCAGACAAATGAAGACCGCAAATGTGAAACAAATGCTGAAGGTCAGCAGTGATCCAGGGAAGCTTGAGTGGACGGCAGCTGCCGCACTTCCAAACACACGGAGGGACAGGGCCCTCAGCAAAAAAGAAATGCAACCTGCTCACTCCAGATACTCCAAATTACTCTAAACAAACAACAGAAAAGCTTTTAATAGCTGTGTTGATCTTCAGCTCTCTTCCATCTCCGAGTCCGCTGCATGATGTGCTGATGCCGCGCACGAAGTGGACGGCTTTCGCACTAAATCGCGTGACGCGAGCGTCCCTGCCACTCAAGACTTTGGAGCCGGAGCTGGCGGTTCAGAGCAGAGACTGGTCCGAGATACCAGGTTTTACGTTTCACAGGAAGGTACATGCATGCAACACTACATATCTTACACGCAATGCTCGGTCGCAAGCGCTCTTTCCATGACATCAGTGTGACTGACTTGGACTTGCAGGTGGCGTTAGCAACAACATGAAAACATTGAAGACACGCATGTCAGATTGTGGCAGTCTTGCATCTTTTACTTGGCAAAAGGGCGCCTTGCGTTTGAGACACAGTCTCTGCGGCCAGTATTTGGCTTCCAACCAAAGAGATGTAGGTTTCCAGACGTGACACAACTTAGTAATTCCAGCTATTTGCGTTTGGACTGTGGGATCATGTTTTCCTTCAGATTCGGAAGGCTGCACATATTCTTTCGTGAAACGGAGGCGTGAAACTCAGTCATGCATGGCTATTGCCATAGCGAGAATGTTGCATCAGAAGACGCACTGATGAGGAACTTGTTGGAAATGGGCTCGAAAACTACATCCTTCAGGGAAACATTTCTGCAGACGCTACCCCAACGCCCCAGCCCATGTGCAACCGCGCAACCGTGCAACCGGCCTGAACTGAATCATCGTGCCCTTCCAAATTCGCCACGAATACCTTGTCTTCGATGTTGAATGTCTTGATAGATGCATCACCGGACCTTATGCAAATGCAAAAGGATGAACATGAAGCATGGAAGGGCACAAGCCATGGAGCAAACACATTTCTGCCATCTTCACCAACTGTCACATAATAACGCATCGTTTGAGCTGAGCTACGCAATGGCCAAAACCTTTCCACTACGATCAAAGTTGGCTGCATTTGCTGGATGCCGTCCAGTGTCAATCTGCAGGAATTCTGACACAACCCTCACATCCCACAGCTTGACAATGCCGTCAGCATCGCAGGAGGCTACGGTGTCGCCCTTCAAATTGAACATCGCATGATTGCAGGCGTTCGCATGTCCATAGAAGGTTTGGACACAGAGTCCGGTGCGCAAATCCCACAGGGAAATGGTTTTGTCGCCGGACGCTGTGAGGACATTGTTGGAGAAAGGCTGAAAGGTCACGAAATTCACAGAGTCCACGTGGCCGCGGAACGTCTGGCGGCATCTCATACTGGTCATGTCAAAGGCTTTGACGGTCTGATCCTACGGCACAGGATCAAGGCCGCCCAGCTGAGTCCCAATCCATGAAAGCACTCAAGTCCCGAAACTGGCAGCGCTAAGGGCCCAGCCATCGAGCAAGACACTACAAAGTCTCCAAGATCATGGAAAGAACAAGCCCACACCGGCCTGGATGCTGTCATGATTCAGGTCAGAAAGAATCTCGGAGGTCTGATGTTTCTTGACCTGAATCTTGACAGCATTCTGAGTTCCCAGCTGCGTGTGGTCAGTGAGTGTGTGCTTGCACTTCTCTTTTGCTACATCCCAGATCTTGATAGTCGCGTCACCAGAAGAAGTGGCAACCTGAAAGCTGGCAACAGTTGCACAACAATCAGATCAATATTGACAAATACAGTGGCAAATGCGCTGACAAATGCATCTATCAAAGATGGTCTGGACAAACAGGCGATACTTTGAGCAGTAAACAAGCTTCTGTGCTGAAATGTAGGTTTGGCCCCAGACTAGGGATCCTCGTGGATGGAAAGAGATGCCGCTTACCCAATCCCTGCCAGAAGCGCTGTCCATGTCATCGTCTAGAGAGGCAAAAGGTGTGAGCTACTTCACTCGACTCCTCCCGCAAATTGCTCCACAAACAGGTGAATTTGCGCGCACCTGTGACCTTCGCCACTTAGGACCAGCTGACCTGTTGGGCTAGCACTTTCACAAGTGACAGGTGCAACTGCCGATATGGGAAAAATGTGATTGAAACTGATCAGCGCCTTCTGGCATAGACCACATCTTCCAGGTGTGGTCATCGCATGCTGTAGCCACCACCGGAATTTTTGGATGGAAAGCCACACGTGAAATGGCCTGCAGCCGTCCACCAGGCGCAGTGGGCATCACAAACTCAACAAACTCAGGGTCTTCCAGTCCTATCTGAGCATCTCTCTGCATCTGAGTCCGTGGCCCCCATGTGCCCTTTGAAGACTTGAGTCCTGTGGATCAACGAGGGGACAAATGCATCGCTGATATTCACTGATCATCATGGTACATGGGGTGAACTGTGGGGTGCACCCTCAAGCGTCCTGGCAAACTCGGCCACCCGCACAGCTTCAAAGTTGGAGTTGGTGTATGGGTTGGTCCTGTCCAAGGGAGCAACAAGGGTGTGAGAAACAGGATCGTGCAATGCTTTGCTGGCAGAATGCTTTGCTGGCAGAATGCTTTGGGTGTCCTGTCTTCGCTTGGCCAAGGAGCTTCCCGCAGCGTCTTCTTCTTGCGAAGAAGCTCATCGCTTTCTGTCAAGTCCTGAAGATCATCCGAGTCGTCACGCTGAAAGTCCACCACCAGATATCTGAACGGCATGGGTCGGAAAAAACAGCACCGTTCCTTGCTGTTCGTGTTCTCTTCCTTGGCTTCAACCTTGCATTGCTCATAGGCAGTGGAACGGGTTTGAATTTGGGGCTTGTGACCATCAGAAAGGAGGGCCCATGATTCAAGTGAAACAATGTAGATACTACCATCAAACGCCCTTGTGTCTGAATGTCTAAAACGCCATGCAGATCCAGCAGGAATTTGCAGGTGAACCTGTGAAAGCTGCTTCTGCAAGGATTCCGCCTGCCAGCTACATCTCTGTAGAAAACCAAGTGGCAGCATCCCAACAAAACTGTTCAGGGATGTGAGTATCGGCATGGGTAAACGTATAGGCCCCAAAAGGAAACAAATTATAGGAATGAAATTGGTGGTTGAATGCGTGTGCATATGATTGTTCATATATATATATATACATATGTGCATATATATGTACATATGCATACATCAAATGGCCACCCAACCAATAGAAAGCAGACCTTGGCTGCGTAGCGATCCCGTTCAAGGCGCATAAGCATTTTCTCCTGTCCAGGTGCAGGTGGGCTAAGTCGGCCAAGTCAACAGAATCTCCCTGGGTCACAGGACGTCACAGGGTCAGCAAGGCTATTCGGCCTTCATGGCAACCTCATACTTGTGCCGCAATTCTGTAAGGGTTGGCTCGTATTGCTCGTAGTGTTTTTTCAAGCGCTTCAAGTCCTTAGCTGCTTAGCTTCTCCAAGAAGCCAAGGTTCCAAGAGTTCCTTGTAGTTCTGGCCGAGGTTCAGCAACGCTCTTGAATGATCTAGTGACATCTAGTGACTAGTACTTCCATGTACTTCCTGCCAGGCCACAACAATCAACTTGTTCTTCTCCTGAACAACCTTAGAGAAGGCTAGGTTTGAATCAGCATGGAACCTAGCAGATCTGAGCATCTTACACGTCGATGATGCATCCGATGGTAGTCCCGCTCCTTTCGGAATTTGTCCCAGGACTCCTTCGCCTGGATGTTGGTGACACATCATTTCGGCTCAAATTTGTCCGAAAATGTGGTGCCCAAAATTTTGACAATTAATCATCCTATAGCAGTCATTGACCGATGGCAACAGGTATCTATCATTTTCAGACAAACTCATATGGACACAGCAATGCTTCACAGGACTTTAAGATCTGTGCCTTGGCTGCCACCATGCGGGCTTTCTCGAGCTCTTCCCGTAGCAGTAAGACCTGTACATATGGTGAGCAACGCAATGAGCGACAAGCATTCTTCAGCCTGGAAACATTAGCCATTGCCTTCTTGTTTTAACATAGTCACACAAACTTTACGCATATGTCCCATTCTGATTGGGCTTTGTGCTGGCATGTGCTGGCTAGAAGTCAGTAGAAGTGCAGCTGAGTCTATCTGGCAAAGCTTTCCGACACTGGAGGTGCCTCCTGCTGGAAGCCGTGGTTGCGAGTGTAGACATCTGGGACGACGGTCAGCTCAGAGTCCTGTGCAAAGATGTGTGAAGTGAATACTGGCACCCAGCCCAAACATGAGATGAACCAGATTTTTGTGTTGAAATTTCCATAATTTTCTGCATGCCAATGCCCTCACCTTGAACTTGCCACTCTGCTGCATCTCGTACCATTCTGCCTGGAAGACATCCAAGGAGCGCTTCATGCCGTACCTCCCAAGCAAGTTGTGCTGTTGGCAGCCTGAGCTGAGAATCATTGAGTCAACGCACTTCAGCAGGAAGTTTCTGAAGAAATCGTCGATCACTTGAGGACGCTGTTGCACCTGCAGAATTGGCCATGTTTTCAAACATGGCCATGTCTGGCCCATGTCTGGCCCATGTCTGGCCCATGTCTGGCCCATGTCTGGCCGGTGCCTTGGCGAGTCCAGTCTCCTCTGTGGTCTCCTGGCAGTCGAAAAGGGAGATCGCAAAAGGAGTTGGGCTCCTTCACAAATGATTTACACTTCTATCATCTTCTATCACTTCCATGTGTTTGCTTTTATCTATTGATCGATGAAAGTATGTGTCCTTCTATTCATTCGCACATGGGACAAATAAATCGAATGTAATCATTATGTATATATAGACGTATGTATGTATGCAATGTAACGTAACGCAATGCAATGCGATGCAACGCAATGCAATGCAATGCAATGTAGTGTAGTGCAATGTACGGATACACGCATGCCTCCCAGATACTTCTTTCCCTTGCCATGTGCACTAGACACTGTCGACAGCCCAAAGCTCCTGAGTATCTGCGGCTGTCTTCGTCTCTGCCAATAGCCGGTTGATGTCATCCAGCTGCTCCTGAGATGGACAGGATCAGACTATCTGAGAACCCCCCCTTTCCAACGACTAGAAAAGAAGGGAAGATTAGATGGGAAATCATATACATTATATATATATACACATAGGTATATATCTGTGTGTGTGTGTGCGTGCGTGCGCGTAATATAATATGATATGACATAATAATCATTCATGACCAGAGCCTCCTCATCATCTTGTTCCAAAAGTTCTGGATCTTCTGGCAGCTCCTGCCCATGCTCTCTTTCCAGCTCCGTCATCCAAAGTGTCAGGAAACTGGTGGAAAAGACTTGAAAAGATCCTGTGTTACATGAAAAAAATGCGCCCTTTCCGAAAAAAGGATAGACAGTATAGACTAAAAATCTAAAAGATCAAAGTCCAAATTGCCATGCACTGCTGTGACCTCGTAGTTGAACTCATCGTCGCTTTCCTTGCAGTTGCAGTTGAGGCAGGATGGGGCAAAATGAATATGGAATATGGCGCTGTGCATTGAGACCACGCTTTTTCTACCGGCCCAATTTCCAACCAAGGATCATCGCTCAATTCGATTGTCTCCAAGATTGTGTGCTGCTTGTCTCTTGAAGCATCTAGGCCTCCAAGACATGTGATGATCCATGTCTAAACATTGCTACCTGTGATTGCTGTCATTGCTGTGATTCTCTCAAGGCATCACACTGACGATCCACATTTGGTCTGCACCTTTCCCCAGGACGACCATGGGGGCAGTGCGACTCACAATGTGGAGCTGCTCAAGGAGCGACACGTACTGAACTCTGGAGCCAATACATTTCAGGTAACGAAAAAAAATACCCAGATACGATGTCAACCCACCACTGGCAACTAGAAATGCAAAGCCTCCTGCATATGAAAGTCGAGGAAATTGGACCAGGAAGACCAAAGTGGCAGTTGCATGGGCGCTCTCGTGAGCTTTTTCTCTTCGTCTCGAGCAAACACATCACGGCTGCAGAAGATGGGAGATAGAGTCATTGGTCCTTCCTGAAAGGCAGTGGCTAAAATCTTCCAACACAGGCTGTTGAAAGCGATCTGGCGCCTCCGCGAGGGGTGAAGGTGTGATTGAATCAGCGGCCAAGCAATCTCGTCCTGACGCCCAGGCCCTTGGCACTCCCACCCAATATCTCCCTATATCTCCGACAATGTTTGAGGGTCGAACCCAGTTTTCATCCCAGCCATTGAGTTTCCGCCTTTGTGGCCGAGGACTGGCCCCCCATGAATGCACAAAGAATGGAAGCTGCAAATGATGGTGGGGTCCGAAATGGTGACACTTAAGCCTAGCAATTCCAAGACTTCTTGGGTTTGCATCATAGGTGGACCAGGACAACCCTTTGCAACAAAAAACAACGTGTGAACATGCCTGAACTGGCCTCAGAGTTAAACTGATTCCATGGTACGCACATGTACCAACTGAGGCTGTGACTCGCCAGCAGTGGACTTGAGCTGTGGCAAATTGTAAGTCGCAACCTATGGCAAGATTGGCAAGATTGGCAAGGCTCATCACTCCCAGCAACACCTCTGAGGCTCTGAGGCTCAGACTCCAAGGGCGTGAGACAAACTCTGGGACAGCTCCTCTGAGCTGGTGAAGGCAAAACCGTTCTCCCCATGTCGAACCAACCTCGCAACATGCAATGCAGAACTGTCGAAAACCGCTCTGTGAAATGTCACTGAGGCAATGGCTCCGGCAGTGCTGCAAAGGATCGTGCACAAACCGGAAGGCCAGCTCCAAACATGTCTACCACCTCGGGTTTCTTTGTGTGCCTGTTTCGACTTCTATTTGTAGGTGCTGAGCTTTGGCAGGCCTTCATTGGAAGATCATCTCCGGATGAAGAAGTGTGAAGACCTCAAAATGGACCAAAGCATCCCATCCCCAGCATCATCTCTCCAGCCCTGGAGGCTACGCACCAAGCCCACCGCTCAAACCCAGGTCAGCACTGCCCAGCAGCAAAGCATAGTCTGCAAAACTTAGCCTGGGAATTGATATAAGTGCCAACGCTGGACAAGCGACACTGGAAAGAAGTGCCAAGTCTCAAACCACAGGGTTAACACTCGAACTGCATCAAGCTGATGCCTCAGGATTTAATCGCGCGGCACGCGCTGCAGAAAAAGATGAACACTTCCCGATGTTCTATTATTCCCAAGGGTCTGGCAACATCGCCGCATAACGTTCCTGGCAGTTGCATTGCTGGGAATCATGGCCGAGCACTGCCAATCAGCGAGCCAGACTTGTGATACAAATCTGTATGCAGAATGCCATGAATCGCCTCAAACTGTTGCCGCAGTTCGCCCTTGCCGGTCACAACCACCACTGCACGCTTGGCAGCCTTCGGCAAGGGAGTTTCACATGCCAGACCAACAAAAGTTAGGAACTGAGAACAAGTATAGCCAGGCTGGCTTTGGCCAGGTCGCGGTTGAATGTCGGCAAGGCCTTGGTCAATTGAGTGAATGTGTTCCTCCAGTCTGTTTCAAGTGACTAGGATATCATGGCACCAACCGCATCGAGGTGGGGACTTCCAGCAGTTGACCGAAATCCTCATCCGGAGTCCAAGATGTTGAGCCTTATGCAGGGCTTTCTGAAAAGGGACTCAGCGGCCTTAGATACAAAGGTTGCGACTGATGATGAGGTGCGGCCGGCATGATGACCGACCTTGGAAGGCAAAGAGGAACAAGCACCAACTAAAATGTACCAAAAATGCTCATCTGGTGCTTGTGGCTGGGGCAAACTTGACGGAATCCAACACATGAGAGGTGGATACATCTGGCACACCAAATGGCAGCAATCACTCGGGCTCCAGCTGGTTTCTCCTTGAAAAAGCTGCGTGAAAAGAGTTTCACCTGCACTACTCAGAGCTGAGGATAAGGATTTGCAGGGTGCAAAGGATACTCTTCCCTGCGAAAGAGGCTCGAACATTCTTCTTTGGGCCACCACTCGGATAACCTTAGAAACAACTCTTTCTCTCTCTAAACAAACAAAATAGGTGGGACATTGCTGCTGCCGTTTAAACCTAAGGCCCCGACGCATCCAAAAGGCCTTCTTTCCGCAATTTTTGGAAGAGGACATGCTGCTTCTGCAGTGCTGTCGGCCTGGTAGCGTGGACGTCTGCTTTCAGTCCCGCGGGACTGCAATCGGTCACATTGTCAACCCCTCAAGCCTGAACATGGCTGCAGGACGATCATGCAAAGGTGTTGCACGAACCTTATCTGCATTATAGTTCTTGACAGGCACCCCTAAGCAGAATTAATGCAATTGGACATTGGCTTTCGTCTTGGACTGTGACGTGCCAGCGGTCTGCCAAACGAGATTGCATCCTGACAAACTCGAACGAGTTCCACAGGGGAATTGGGCACCAAATCTTCAGGTCCCGGCTGCACAGTAACGCAAAAGGCATCATCTGCCATGCGCCCAAAAACTCTTTCGTAAAGCAAGTGAGCCTCAGAGTGAGACTTCGCTGAGCCTCGCAGTGCCCTGCTTTGACTGTCAGGTGTTTTGTCGTGAGATTCTTCGCTGAGCTCAAATCTTGCACCAACAAATGGGTCTCGCCCAGCCTGGCACTGATACACATGTCCTACATTGTGCCGGATACTGAAAAATGTGCCAAAATGCTGAGAATCATCCACTTCAAACATGCAAATGAGTCTTCAGAGCCAGAAGAGAATAGCCAAAGTTGTGGAAGTCAATGATCAATGAAGCTGCCTGAAGCAAAGCTGACCCAACTCTCACAGTGACGAACATAAACCTCTGCTCCCAAAAGCTTGCAACCTTGAGGCAATTGATCAAGCTGCCTGCAGTGTCGCGATCAGCCGAGCTATCACCAGAGTTGGCACCGCTGGCCTCATACTGTCCAGCACTCATCAGAAAAAGTATGGGTGTGTCTGAGAATCGGGGCATGGTACCCTATATTCCAAAACATGCACTGAGACTCACTGAGGCGTCAGCGGATTTTGCACCAGCAGGACGTCAAACCGTGGACCTGACCTGAACAGAAGATGCGAAAACGTCATCTATAGACCATTCGAAAATCCCTAGCAATGCTTTTCTAGGCAAAACTCTATGACAATGCTAAACGACGGTTCGATTGCCGGCCAAGTGCGGGACAAGAGCAGCCTCAGCAGCCCTGAAAGTAGAGACAAAACCTGGCAGGTTCAATAGCCCACGTCTTGCCTTCCACCCCTCCCTCTTGCACCTGCGCAAACAACACTATAATTGAATTCCATAAAATCTGCCAGCTAAGTGGATTTGATTAATTTCAACAATGCCGCTAAAACCCAGAAAAATCGCATTATGAATGCAGTACTTCATGGAGGCATTCCATTCAAATCCGCTCCTTCAAGCCAGCTCTGATCGTGAAGGGCAGTGAAGGCGGAGGATCCACGGGCACTATGTGGCGGATATGGATGCGGGGGTTGTTCAACACATCCTGGCTGCGGAGCACCAAGTTGCGGAAAGCATGGGAAGTCTCAACTGAGCAAAGAAAATCACCAATAGTGGGAAATCGCAATCTGGAGCAGAAACAGCGCACAAAAAGCTGTGAGCGAAAATCAACCAAATGGCAAATATTGCCCACAGGCCAGTTCCGCGGAAGTTGGTTGTGCCTTTCAGGTTTGGAACGCTACAGCGAAAAACAACCAAACTGTCACAAGTCCAAAAGGCTTGGAATCAAACACCCGCATAGCCGATGAGTGAAACTTCACAACCTCAGAGTTTTGCAAACTTCGACTGGAAGGAAAAGGCAGAAAGATGTTTTTTCGAAAGAATCAGAAAGTATCAAAATGGCCAATCAAGTGCCTAGCCATGCTTTGCCAGAGAAGTTGCATGATACCTTCAGAGTTGGAGCTAGAGCCACCACATGCCACAGATTGCCCTGAAATCTGCAGTCTGAATGCATCTGGGAACTCCACTGCATTCGTGGACTCCGACCAATGTCCCCCAGAACAATCACTGCAACATGGGGCTGCGCCTGAGACTGCTGCAGTTGGTAACTAGGAACCTCTGCCTACAAGCATCCTACTTGAAACTGGGATAATTCTTGAACTGGTCTGAAGGGATCGGGGCTCCAACAGAGGCTGGCAAGTTGGATCGATACCATGCAACCAGCAGAACCTGGCGCGTGAAATTCAGGATTTTAGTCGGAACTCTCCATCCGTTTCAACAATCCCATGCCAGTGAGGCTAACAAAAGGCATAGAACTGCGGCCACGCACGCTGCCTGGACCACACTCTTGGGGATCTAACCGAAGCGTTGAAAACCCTACGGATCAACACCGCCCCAACCTGAAAGAGTAAGGACATCATATACCTTGGCCAAAAGAAAGGTCAACAAAACAACAGAAATGTCTGCTGAATCAGACTTCCGAACAAACTTGCTACTGAGCATGGCCGCCTCTTGATCTGAGCCAGAAGCATCATCCGATTCATCAAAGCATGGTATGGAAGAGGAAAGCATAGACTTTAGACAGGCTAAGCAGTTTAAGCGGTTAACTCAGTTTACTCCAAAGTTTCTGTTTCTTGGTGTTGGGGCTAGCTGATGATGAGTCCAAGGCCTGCATGACTGTTTTTGTGCACAGGTGGCCATTGGGGACTGTCATGGACTACTCAAGAAAGCAGCTGGCGCCAAGCCCACGCGCACATCATATAGTCAAATTTTGTGCCCACTCCTCATTACACAAGAACCTACCCATTGGCACAATGTGCAGCATATTAAACCATGCATTCAGGCAAAGACAGCAGCAATAAGACGGTTATATCAAATGCGAATGTGGTGTGGCTACATTGTTTGAAAAAACACAAAAAGACCATACAGGCAACTAACTCACAGGAATCATATGATCTGCAGCGACTTTTTGTCTCCGTCACCAAAGGAAAAACCATGCAGGCAGCTTCGCTGTGCGTTGCAAAGGTTTATCAGCTCACTTGGATTAGATCCAAACCGATTGGGCGTTTCTCCCGTGGCAAGGGACCAGAGTTGAAGTCATGCCTGTCCTCCTTCTGTTGGAGTGGCCCATCGTTCCATCGTAACAAAAGGATCACGATCACATCCTGGTGTCTGAGTGGAACTAAATGAGTAGTAGCCTGTCATATCTTTCTGGCCCAAACATCACGGGAACAGCTCTCCTGAGACACACAGTCTCCTTGATTCAGCTTCGTTGAGGTGCAAGATGCTGTGGGGCAGCATTACAGGGGCGCCAAAGCTTCAAACCCTCCCTGTTCACTTTCCTAAGGTGGTCACCTCAACTTGCATCAACTGATGCCTTGCGATCCACCAGTCAGATGTGTTGCTCAAAGCCAGCAAGCGGCAAGGGACACAAGCGAGAAAGTGGTGGCTGTTGGCATTGCTGCTCCCACCTTGGACACTGCACAATGCTTCTGAAACGAACACATAGCATTTTTGCTGTGTTGCTTGAGTGCATGCTGATTGGGACGCAGGCTGCGATCGTTGATGCCCTCTCATTCAAGCATGTCACTCCATTCCTGATAATGCAATTTTTGAAGCACTGTTCTTTGACTGTGCACCAACTGGTCACCAAAAGTCTAGCTGAAAGTTTAAGGCTCCCAACCCACACTCGGGAAATTGAACTTGTGCTGGGTTGAGTATCTTTATCGATCTGAGCATAGAACCAAAAGCCAGGGTCAAACAATCAACCGTGCGCCGCTAGGAGAAGCACGATTTTCCGACCTTTCCTCCACATTCAGTTGTCTGGGTCCCTGGCCGGTTTGCCATCGTTATCCTCTCAGAATAAATAACCTCACAAGCTCCAAACACATGGGCGGTGCTACCAAAACAAAGTCTTCGCAGCCCCTTCCAATGCACTGCTGAAGTCTGCACTAAACATAGGAGACAAATAAAGGATAAAAATGAAAATGCTGAGGAAGTTTAAGCTTCCCCACACATTCACCTGGCAGAAAGTCAGATACTGCCATGCTGCGCCCGAGAACAGCAAAGCTCTATCGCAATGAACACTAGCCACAATCTGTTGCCAGATCTCACTGATTTAAATCACCGTGTTCCAAGGAGTCCAAAGTTGGGAAAGTATTTGAACGTGACTTAGTGTATTCATATTATATATATATACTATTATTGTTGCTACCAGTAGTACCGCACAAAGCGGTGGCAGAAGTTTCAAAAATAGGAAAGCTATAGGAGAGGTTGGTTGTTGTGAATCAGGGATGGCAAAGCGAATCCACTGATGGACCGACAGGTGCTTGAGGTCTCCTCTCTGTCTCTCTCTTTCTCTGACTATCTACCTACCTATCTATCTTCTATGTATCTATCTATCTATCTATCTAGCTATCTATCTCTCTCTTTCTCTCTTTCATCTA
>Ga0126342_10015546_pt1 | contig 13334 bp, 12 predicted proteins | sample Cyp1metagenome_FD_92528 | JGI IMG/M metagenome (GOLD analysis project Ga0126342, IMG submission 92528) | Coral microbial communities from Lord Howe Island, Old Settlement Bay, Australia - Cyphastrea 1 metagenome | ecosystem: Host-associated > Invertebrates > Cnidaria > Coral ...
ATATATATATATATATTACTACATCTATACACTATAGAGATACTGCTGATGTATTTGTTAATGTCTTTATATTACTATATCTGTAGAGAAGTATCTACAGAATGCCCGAGGCGCGGCAGCTGCTGTGCCAGCGCCTCAACGTCGCCGGCGCTTCTCTGGCCTGGCCCAGGCGGGTCGTTGCCACGTGGGCAACGTGCCAGAAATGCGATGAATTTCGAAATCTGAGGCATTCGGGTTTGATGACCATAGAGTTACTATAGGAAATCGCCATTACAATGCTAATCTATCATGAAATCTATAGTTATTACCATTATGGTTGCTAAGTGTGCTATCATCATAATATCGCTGTGGAATAAGAATGCTTGGCCCTATTGGTTCAATGACAGGTATGTTATAAGCCATAGTGGTACCCAAATATGGTATCTATTCTCAACCATTGCAAATAAGAACCAATGGTACAACCATGGTATTCTCATTTGGATACTACGATTTTAATGGTTTACTACAGTATTCTCAACCGTATAGTGGACTTATGATCTACAAATGGTTTATAACTTATAACCGTATCAATCATTGGTGTGATGATCTATCATATCTTTGACCTGTTTATAACTAGAATAACGGTTAACTGTGGGGTTTATGGAGGATATAGCTATAAATGGGTGGTTTCACCAAAGAACATGATGGTTTTATGCATTCTACCAGTAATTTCATGGTGGTTTGGATGACCAAAAAGCACCTCAAGGAGCATTGATTTGAAGGACGAGGATGAGTTCGCTGGTTGAAGAGCTGGGAGACTCGCAAACTCTTCATTTGGGAAAACTGAACTCGAAACGTTTGCATCAAGATGCATTGTTCAAGCGTTGATTTGTTGATATTTTTTTTTGTGATACCCAGTTGGAAAACGTTTTTAGTGCCCACATTTTCTTTCTTTGTCCGTGACATTTGGGATCTGCCGAATCCGGAATCAGGAGGTGATAGATCCGCGTTTTCAGCGTCTGGAGACGTCCAACAGTGGGCCACAAGTCTGCAGCCGATTTGAGAGGATGCTTCGGTCTGTGGACCAAGAGATGGGTTCCTCCCAGGCGTCTCACATATGTGAGCCTTGTGTGTTCTTCTTTTCAACACATGGTTGTGACAAAGGAAATCAATGTGCATTTTGCCACCACGCTGTTCAAGATGAAGCCGTGGAGGATGTCTTGGCACGTCCCACGAAGCTGAGACGATTGAAGATCAAAGACACCATTTTGCTACAGATGATCGCCGCCAAAGATTCAACCGAGATGCACCACCAACTGCAAACAACTGCTCGCAGACATTCATATGCGCGGACACTCATTCAGTCCTACCTGAACATGTCATACATCTCGTCCGACGACAATGTCAGTCTGGTCTTTTCCTTGTAGTATGCTCTTAGGGAAATGGAAACATGTGGGGCTAGAGGCACCGTGAAAGTAGCAGACTTTTCGCTGACTGAAACCAACAACTTCAAATCGTCCACACACACACACACACACGCACATACGTAGATCTTGTTGTGCAAAAAACATGTCCACATATTTCTACATGTGGTGCCCAAAGCCCCAAGTTTCTGGCACCTAGTGACCAGTGCAAGAAGCAAAGACCGCCGAGCCTTCAATGAAGAGCAGAACCCAGATTGCTTAATTGGAAGTCCTGCCGCACAAAGTGACAGGCTGAATTGCCAAAAAGTCTCACACCTGTACAGCACCTTCTTGAACATTCTAGAGGCAGGAAAAGGAATGCCATCCTGCAACCCAAATCGCCCTTGGATGGCAAACTTGCCCGCATACCGATTGTTTTGACCTATACTCACATAGTGGATATTCATTGGATATTCCAAGACAGAACAGCAGTCTACCCTGTATCCGCACTATAGTATGTGTACATGCAACTATGCGTATAAAATGGGCGTTTCCTAAAATGGCGGTATCCAAAATCCAAAATGACCAATCTCTTTTGACACAGGCCCGGGCTGCTTGGGGTTTGGGGCTCAGCTCCAGAGTTGTAAAGGCAGGAGTTATTTATGTTTGGTAGGGTTCTGAAAGAAAGGGAACTTAGAATTTTACGAATCTTCCTTTCCAGGATTTTTAAAATTTGACACACCAGAAACCCTGGCATGGGGCTGGGTCTCTCATATGTTTTCTCTTCTGAACTGAGGCTACTGGTTGATGCTGATGTGGGTTTTTGCTGAAAATGAGGTATCTCAGGTATCTCATTCCACTGCCAGAGGAACCTCATTTTCCGATTCATTTTCCCAGCTGCTTGGGGATTCATCCATTTTTCTGCCAGTGAATTCCATTGAGGTTCACCTTCTAGTGCAAGAAGATTCGCCAGAGACTCCTGCAGGTGTGACCGGTGCAGGAGGGGAGCAGATTCAACATTTTCATTCTGCGTCCTTCTGGGTGACTTCATCAAGGACTATGACTATGACTATAGCTATAACACATATACAAACCTATGTAAAACCCATGAATATATATTGTATGTATATATATATAATTATATATATATATATTATATATATTACGAAACTAACAGGGGTATCAAATGACTATACCCCATTGATTGAGTAGGACGCAGCAGCAGGTTCTACCTGGTCACATTGGTCTGAAACTTGGGACGAATCCGCGGCAATCTGGGCTGTTTGTCTAAGTCCCTAGTTTTTGGGCTTCAAACGAAGCTTTCCATGTTCAGTCCAGTGGCAACATGACTGGGTATGGGTCAAGTCATTGAGCCCTAAAAGTAGATGCTGCTTCTACCAAACATTGACTAGAATAACTAGAATCAGTGGTTTCTGCTGAGGACATTTTGACCAATCCCCCGGCTCTGAACCAATCTTCCACGAGGCTTGTGCGCAGCCACTTGAGGGGCGACCTGGCCGACGCGGTCTGGGCGCCAGCTGAACAACAGGCTTGTGGAGAAAATGAGGTCCAACCAGGGATGGTTCATGATGTCGCCAATTTTTTCCATCGATTTTTGAAGGGGCCTTTTTATTTCTTGGAGGTCAAACGTTTTTTTTTTGGTACACATAGATATAGATTGTGCGACACTTTGTACACGTGTATATTTGGGGGGTTTTTGAAATGGGGGATGGTCTAATTTTGGATGATTTCTTGTAGCCCTATTTTAGAAAACCTCTACTCTACTTATGCAATATGAATCAATATGATCACCTTTTGTTTATACATGGACGCATGTATGTCTAGCTGTGCATGGATACGTGTCTTTCTACAGAGATATACCCTTGGGCTGTATCAAACGTTTCAATCATCTATGATGATGACAATGGGTTTAGATTTGTGTGAGAAAATCGGATGCCCCAAAATGCCCCAAATTCGATGGAAAGCTCAGCATTTTCCACCATCAGTTGTTGCTTTTTTCCCATTTTTTTGGACCCATTCAACTCGCCCCCCAGTCATTGGATCGCATACGCGGGCTTGGAGACGATCCTTAATGAACCATCCATGATGACTGGACCGGTGAGATTCCGATTGCGAGTAAAGCAATAGGATCCGCCAGCCCCAATTTTACCATACATGAGTGGTATAAACCATCAACATATGGGTGGTTTATTATGCTTTACTTACTAACATTATTGTCTATCAAGTATCCGACTGTTCTTGTTCGGGAAGTCTTTCCCTCATTCTTGCTTCAAGTCCACATGTGTTGTCGATGAAACATATGCCAACATGTTTGTCCGTCTTCCCGCCCCGACTCTTGTTGATTCATATAGTTGGAAGTGCACATCTCAATTTCTCTGCTACCATCTGGTTATTTAACATAGCCATGGAAAATCACCATTTTTAATAGGTAACCTTAGGTAAACCATCTATAAATGGGCCATTTTCCATGGCTATGTTAAATAACCAGAGGGTAGATATATCCCCATTTTACTTCATACCCTCCTGTAAACTAACAGCTCGATGTGCCATTGCGCCACTATTTGCAGATCAATTTCCCCAGAAGCCATTGCGCCATTCCACATCTTTTCGAATCACCCCAGGGAATATCCCATATGATCCCATGAACTCCTATGAATCACCATAGGATCCCCATGTAGCCTACGAAGCCAGGGCACTTTCCCAGCCCTCCCAGGGGCCCAGGGGGCTCCCAGGGGGCCGCCGGATCTCCAAGGCGAAAGCCCTGCTGCGCACCGCACCGAAGGGTTTCGATACCTTGGAAGTGGAGAATGTCACGGCTCCTTCACCTGTCAAGGAGCGGCAAGGGGGTGCGCAGGGGGTTATGGGTACCCGGGTACCTGCATCCATGATAATCCATGAGATCATGGATGACCATGACTTAGTAAAGCCATGGTTTATACATGTTTATACACACAAGAAGTCATGGTTCATAATCTATTTTATCCCAGAAGAATGTATGATATGGTTTTATGGGGATATCTACTGGGAGAGATGACGAAGAATCGATGATGTGGTTGAAACATCCCAGCTTCTGGGCTTTGCAAATAATTTCACCCACCTAATTTTTTAAATATTCCACATGGGGCCCCAAATTGATATAAGGCGTTTTGCATTTGGGAGGATGGGTTTACTTAGCGTGGATCCTGTGGGATAGATTGATGCCCTTAGGGTTGATGGAAAGAAACGCATGATTTTTGGGTAAACTTTCCCTTCCACCAATCCATCTGCCCTCCGGTTTGCTCAACCATTGGACAATCCACCATTTATAGATGATCTTCCCAGCTAAAAACATCCATTTATAGGGGATTTTCAATTGTTTGATTCCCGGAGGTTACTCATTCATGGTATGTAACCCACTTGTGAACCCAAAGTTTCCCTTCCCGCTGTTTGAATCAACAGCAGAAACCCTTGTTGAATGTAACCGGCTCTGTTCGTTTTGGGTCCCATATGCTGTTATTCTGTGGTTTGTTAGTAGCAGAATGTGACCAGTAAACATCGAACGTGAGAATTACTTGGCAAGCGTGGCGACTTCCGGGCAAGAAATGGCGAGATCATTGCGAGATCATGGAGAAATGATGGTTTATGTGGTTGCTAAAAATCTCATGTTTTTGTTTTGGAAATCCTATCAGCCAGATAGAATCTGGCGCATGGCTGTGAGCCAAAGTTGATTTCTCCAGGTCTCGACTGCTGACGCGTTACTGTTTTGTATCCATAGTTTGCATCCATAGAATTTCTGATCATCTCCAATTATTTCCATATATTTTCCAATTTTATGAATCCATCATTTCCACCACATTTCTCCACATTTATCCATGCCAATCTTGGATCATCCGTAGTTTGTGAGGACTTTTGGGTGGACGCAAGCGAGGCATTTTCTAACAGGGCGCCGTGTTCCCACCGCAACCATTTGGAGGTTTCCATAAATGGGGGTACCCGAAAATGGTTGGGTCATAATGGAAAATCCTATTGTAAATGGATGATGACTGGGGTAGCCGTATTTTAGGAAAGGCCGACAGTATGGGAATTGAACATGGGGGTTCCGGCATCGCCCACAGGGTTCTGGGCCACTCACTGGGTATGGTTTTGTTCAAAAAATGGGAGGTTTAGCACTGTCAATTTGAATGGGGACAATATGATTAGACCAGTGATTTTCGAGGTACCCCATTTTTTGGACAAAGCGACAGGTGACGAGTGAAGGGTTGGGTTTGGGTATTTGGCCTATGTGGCTATGTTGGTTTAATTCTGCCTTTCACCAAGATCAAAGACATATTGTTTTGGATTAATCCAAACATCTTTGGATCGTTGTGTAAGACGATTCCGGGAGTAGGCCAGTGTGGATTAATATGCTAGTCAAATGGTACATGGAAATGGTTTTGAAATAGTCGACAAGGCCAATGGTGTTGCCCTCCCAATTCCAGCTCATGATTTTTTCGAACATGGACATGATGTTAAAATATCGATATGTTCATCGCATTTTCAAAGTGTCAAAGTGGTAAAACTGGTAAAACACCCAGCAGTTTGGGGCATTTCCTTTTCCCATTGGTTGGTTGATTAATAGAGGGGTGTATTACCCCTTTAACCACAGGTAAATGATGATAGATGGTATACCAAACCGGCCCCTCTATTTTTACCAAAAGGACATTATGGGGGTGATATTTTTTCCCAAGGTGGACCCCCATAAAAACCGCTCCGATAGGAAGTTCTGGACTTGGGATTGGAACTCACTGGAGCCAGCCTGCAGGAGGTGCGAGATGAAGAATCTGCGACCCTGGAGAATCTATAGCTACTCCTCAAAAAGATGCTGAATTTGGTCAAATCCGATTCTAGAATGATGGTAAATTTATGTAAATTTCACCTTTCCCATTTTTTTTGGGGCTTCAAACCACATGTGGCTAATTGACTGTATACATGATTGTTTCATGATTTTTCTGTTGAAATATCTTAAAATCATGCTTCGACTGATTGTTTCTTTGGATGTTCATTTGTTCATATTTCATCTTTTGAAGCGGCGACGGCAGGCATCGATATCGAAGTCTGTGACGAATGGATTCATTTGGAACCACGGACTTCAAGCGCGCGGGGGCTCCTGGTCGTCAGCTTCAAACAAATGATGATTTCACTTGATGCCGCTCTGAAATGATGTTGATTGACTATTGCAAACAAGGTTTTCCGACCAGGCTTGATGGTGACTTTCAGAGCCCATGAGCTTGGGGAGACACAAACTGTTCATTTGGGAAAACTTACCCCAAACACTGCATCAAGATGCATTGTTGATATTTGTTGATACCCAGTAATACGAATGCTAATGCCAATACTATTACTTATTTCATGTCAACCCTGGATTAATAAACCCCAAAAGGTTGTATTGTGACTATTTGGAGGGTACCCCCAGTCTATCAGATGGACATTCACAATTGTTTATGGGCTATTCAGATTTTTTTATTGGACATCTAAGGATCGTGGGCCCCCCATGAAACAAGAAACATTTGGCCAATGTACCTTTTTTTCCCCCACGACACATGTATACAATAATTGTACAACTAGTATATACTAGTATATCTATACTATATATACACTTACCATCGCTCCAACTGACATAGACCTTGTCAAACATCTTGTGGGGGGACTAGTTTCATCAAAAAAATGGTGATTCTCAAGGTCAAGGTGTGGTTGGGAGGTGGTATATCTGTACAAAAAAAAGGGTTTCTGAAAATATGGTGACTGGTGCCTCCAAATTTCTTGGTTTCTCATCTTTTCTTTTTTTAATCAAAATGGTGATTTCAGAGTATACACTCACCAATCAGACACAACCATATGATACATCATTTTGTTGGTTGGTTAGATTTCCCATTATTTAATTTCCCTTTTCCTACATTCCCATTTGTGAAATCTTTGGATGTATACTCGGAAGTTCTTGTAAATCTTTACACAGCCTTATGCACGTAGATATCCCGATATCCCCATCACTTCATTATATCCATCAAATACAAAGTGGTGCCCCATAGATAGCTAAGTTGGTTTATAACTCTAATAACTATGGTTTATGGTACTTATAACTATACTTACTGGCGCTTATAAACCAACTTATAACTGGGGGGCCCCACATTGTATGAATGTCATATACTATTCCGTTGTAAGCCCGATTTTTTTCCCATCTGGTTTGTCTGAAAACGCTGTACTCTCAATTCCATGGGAAAAAACATGATCTTTCCTCTAGAAATGGCCATTTGGGACAGATCCAAACATCATTTTCTTGGTCACATCTCCCATTCCCCAGTAATTCCCTATCCCTACATCACTACAAGATGGGGCCCCCAAGATATCTAAGTTGGTTTATAAGTGGTTGAATTCTATGGTTTATGGTAGATATAATTATAGTTAATGGGGATTATCATGGTTTATAAACCAACTTATAACTGGGGGGGCCCATCCTGTATAAAGCCCATGATATTCCATTCATATCCCATCTTCTTTCCCCGGTTTCAGGTGACCTTTTGCTGTGGATCGATGGACGGCCGAGCACGGAGATGTCTCCTGAAGAGTTGGCCGCGGAATTGCCGCTTGGGATAGTTACTTATTGTTACTGATAGTTACTCAATGTTATTGATAATATACTATAACTGGTTGGTGGTTTCAAACATGGCTGGATGATTTTCCATTTCATATATGGGATGTCATCCGAAACCCATTGACGAACTCATATTTATCAAGATGGTTTTTCAACCACCAACCAGATAATGATTATGGGATTTAACCCACCTATAACTGAGAAATGCCATGAACATGGGATTTAACCATCACTTTTTTTTTTTGGTGGGTTTTAAGTATCAAAAGATGTGGAGATATAATTGACAAATGATGGTTGATGCTTGGGTTGAGAACTAGGGGGGTCATCTATACTATCTATACTGCACTAAGCTAATCGATTGGGGATTATCACAGCCAAAATCAACAGGATACTCATCAACCAGCAATTCTTGGGATGGGGATAAGGGCACCCAATTCATAGCAAGTGGATAGAAACCAGAGTTTACAACCAAATTACCATACGGTAAACTGTCACATTACCATGGAACATCACAATTTTCAATGGGTAAATCCATTATAAATCACCATTTTCAATAGCGAACTGTTGACATAACCAGAGGGTATAAATGGAAGAAGCTGACGTCTCGGGGACTTTCCCGTCACCCTTCGTTATCCGCCACACGATCCGCCACGGATGATTTTGGGAGTACAGTGGATGTTCATCTCTGGAATGGCAAGTGGACAATGATAACCAGCTTATATCCCAGTAATACATATGTATACATATACCCTCTGGTGAACTAACATAGCAATGGAAAATCACCATTTTTAATGGGAAAATCCACTATAAATAGCCATTTTCCATTGCTATGTTAGTTCACCAGAGGGTAATGAAAAAATATAAATATGGGGATATAGCCCAGTAGTATCGGGGTTATCAACGCTAAAGATCAGAAACATGGGGATATAGCCAGAAAACAGGATTCAACTAGCGAGAATGGTGACTTAATGAGCGAAACATGGGGAATTATCCAGCAGTAACTTAACCTAGGTATTTCCAAAGCAGCAGTGAACGTAGATCACTTCACAGAAACCATGGGTTTTCTAGAGGCTCATGTAATTCTACCGGAGGGTCGCCGGAGGGTTTATAACCAACAGAATCAGAGGTGCTTGGCCAACAAACAAATGGCATGGAACCCACATAACATGCAATATCAATGTCGGGTGGGATAGCGACGGGGGGAAAGAGGTTGTATAAGCTGCAAAAATAGAATCTACATAACCAAGAAACCCAACAAACCAAGAATAGTGGCTTAATCAGAAGGGAACCGAAACAGAAACAAACATGAATGGAGACCCTCAGAATAAATGATCCAACAAGCAAGCAATCAAACGAACCATGGAATAATGGATTTAGATACAATCGAAGGGCTAGGATTTGCCACTGGTGATGGGGTCGGGGAATCTGAGTCTTACGAAACCATAGGGAGCTAGTGGTGACTGCGGCCTCTATCGACCGCGATTGACCAGGATCCATCCTTGGATGATTAAGCCTGGTAAATGATCATTGCAGGTGTGCAAGGATGGTACGATTCCCGGATTTACATATCAATAGGCTCGGACAGTGACGGTGAGTGGTTTACGCATCCACAGGCAAACTCCAGCCCCAGTTGTAAGTTGAACGAAGCCCAGGCGCAGCGTCCGGCCCCTGCGACTGGGCTTCGTGTCTGGGGTGCCCAGTGGTGAAACTTCACCATCCAACATGGGGATTGTTCACAGGGATTTGATGTGGCTTTGCACAAAATATGTGGGGTTTAACCGTCAAACATGATCCGAAATGGGAATTTGTCTTGGAAAAATGAGGGTTCGTCCGGAAATGTGGACAGACCCCTAAAATTGTCAGGGAACGATGGAGAGCACCTCCATGTTAAATGTTTGGATTTGGAGGAACTCATTTTTTTGGCACACATCCAATTAATCTAAAATATATACACGATCTTGGAGTCACTGGGTTAGGGCCCTTGGCATCAGGTGTCAATAAACAATTAGACAAGATCATGTATCTGAGACTAGAAAGGATCATTCCACAAAAACCTTGATTCAGTACTGTACATTTTGGGGGTCCTATTTAAGCAGAATTTATTTCCCAGAATTGGTTTAAGGGCAAAGTAGAACCACAAGTAGCCCCTAGATTTGGGGCGTAAATCCATGGTTTCCTGCAGATTTTCCCCTTTTATCGATCCATAGAGATTGTTGGTTAACATTCCATTCCTGGCTGACTCGAGATTCTCTCCACTTTTATGGGATACCCGGCCTGGTAAACTAACATAACCATAGGAAATCACCATTTTTAATGGGCAAATCCACTATAAATCACCATTTTCAATAGCGAACTGTTAGTTTACCAGAGGGTAATATGTAGTCAGCCATTTTTCCCATATGGGATGACATCTTTGGTGCTTCAAATCAACCTTCTGCTGAGGCGACCGGGAGCCGAGGGCGCCGTTCAATCCCCCATCGTGAGGCACGGTGCATCATTGGGTTTGTCTGCAAAAATGATGGCACGAGACCGTGAAAACACTAATGGTTTATATATGAATCATGTTTTTTTCCCCTATCAAAGTGGAGTGGCCATAGTTGCAGGTTTTTTTTCAACCATTTTCAAACACCCTCAAGTTCTGTCGGGGATGATGATCTGTGAAGTTCACCAAAAAAAAGTGGAAATGGTTGAAACAGCCAAGCAGCTATGATTTGGCCAGGAGTACCCGTTGGCCCTGACAGGAAGCAAGCTCCAAGTCGAACAAAAACCACTGTTTCACATGTAAAGTTGGGGCTTTCCACATCGACCTTGGGGCATTGTTTCTATTTTGGAGGGACATGGATCGAAGCCAAAACAGAGCCAACAGCAATGATTTTGATGCTGCCAGTCGGAAGTCTGACCACACCCAATTCATCCATATTCATCCCATGAGAAAAATCCCAGTACCCTCTGGTAATTTAACAGTTCGCTATTGAAAATGGTGATTTATAGTGGATTTTCCCATTAAAAATGGTGATTTTCCATAGTTATGTTAGTTTACCAGAGGATATATCCCAGTATATTTCCATCGATGGTACCTGCCATGTACCGTGCCGTAGGTCTCCGGGGTCGATCTCGGATGTCAATGAGCAGGTTGATCAGGAAATCCAGGAAGCACATTTCCGGGCCGTGGGATGTTGGAAGAGTTCGGAGGTTCCAAAAAATGGGAAAAAACACAGCCCGAAATCAGTGGTTTCCGCAGAATGATCCGATTTTTGGATGATTTCGGGGGCCATCTTTGAGAACATGTTTTCGAGGCACCGAAATGTTTGGATCCAAGAAATTATGGTTTCCATAGGGTTGCCCTTCAATAGCATGCTGGTTCATGGGAAATCTATTAAAATAGATGATGACGGGGGGTACCCCCTATGACTTAGGAAACCTCCTTAAATATCCACTTTGAGTCTATTCCAGGAGTTGCGAGGACGTCGCAAACACCTCCAGCAGCTCCAGCAGAAGCTACTGGAAGCGCAAGCGCAGCAACTGCAGCTAGACTCAAGCAGCGGTGGGGTGCAAAGCTATAGGAAAAACATGGGGGTTTCCTTTGCAACACCTGTGAAAAATATGTTTTATTCCATGAAAAATATGGGGGTTTCCTTCGTGGGATTTTACTCGAATTTTGGATTTTTGCAGGGATTCTTCATGGGGTAAACCAAACAAAACGCTGGTTTCACCATCAAAAACCAGGATTTAACTGAGACAAATTGGGAAATTTCGTTCATTGGTGGGATATTAATAGGGCACCTCTGTTATGTTTCATGAACTGCATGAATCGATACCACTGTTTGAGCTCCCTTGATGAAACGAGGTCGCAAGAATCTTTTGAACTAGTTCACACCATCATTGGGATCCCTCAACAAGCAATTGTTCAGCAATCGTTTGTAGATAGTTGCTTCATCTTCTAATGGGTTTCTTAAAGCAGGTCCACGTTTCTCAGGTTTCAGTTTTGTAATGTCACAGCAGTCATCAATTGCATCTTCATAGGCAAAGAAGCTGGTCCTTCCATTGTATGACAGACAACCTTTGTGGTCATTTGCTGAGTCATGTGAACTGCTGTTTGTTGGGGTCCTCTTCTCATTGCATATGATTCATACTGATTCCATGAGCTATCATCATCGACAACGTCGAAGTCATCTTCATAGCCATTGCTTGTCATTGGGCTCTACTCTGTACGCCCGGAGCAATGCTCCGCTACCACTTGAAGAGGGGCAGCCGCGTCCTTCAAGTGAAGGATCAGCTAAAGCGTCTTCCCAGCCTGCGAGCGCTGGCTTTCTCGGCCAATTAGCTCTACAAGCTATACCTCTATATCTCTCTTGAGCCTTGACGGCGCATTTAAACTGTGCCCGGCACTCATGCTATGACCTGGTAAGGTTCAGTCCATTTGCATTCTGCTAACACGCTCTTGGTGCTGCGATCTTTTCTTTCCCAAGTAACTTCCAACATGCTCTTGATGCTACGACAATTCTTTCGTTCTCAAGTAACTTCCAGCTTTCAACACGCTCTTGCTGCTACTGCTACGCTCTTTTTATTCTGAAGTGACTTCCAACGTTGGGAAATGTTGGTTTGCACAGGAAAGTCCTTCAGCAAAGGAAAATACCCACGCATGTCAAACTTCATAGTCATTCTTCCTTCATGGAAAACACAGTTGGTCCGCAAAGGCCTCCATTTGTGGAAAAAAATGAATGTACTGTAAATGTCATGCAAATCTACTCATGACAATCAAAAAAACGCGCGGGTTTCTACCAGCCCGACGCGTGGTTAAAAAATCCACCGCACGAGGAACCAAAAGTAGCTGAGGTCGGGTGCATTGCCAGGCCACGCCACTCCTGGAGCTTTGGGAGCTTTGGATCGAGCTGGAGGTGTACCCGGAGCCACGGCTGCCATGTCGGGACCAGGTGCGATATGGATCTGAGCATGAAGTGATAGAGGTTCATTGTCCCAGTGATAAATCATACCACAGCAAAGCGAAATCTACCATTTGGAAGTTTGATAATGAGATACACCTTAACAAGTGGTCATCAAATTTATCACATCAGAGAATCAGAGGCAGCGCAAAAGGATAGGATTTGCTGTATGCGAGAGAGGAAATCGCTGATAGTACCAGGTGAACCATCGGCTGTCGCAGGTGCTGAACCCTTGGAAGAAGCAGCAAAGGCACGCGTTAGGAGGTATCTACACTGGGCTGGGTCAATCCCCATTTTATCCACTAGTTTACCATACTTGGGAGGGATGAACCTCAAACTCTTTGACGTGTTCACTGGGGTATTATCTCGTTTAAATAAATA
>Ga0126342_10015547_pt1 | contig 13334 bp, 14 predicted proteins | sample Cyp1metagenome_FD_92528 | JGI IMG/M metagenome (GOLD analysis project Ga0126342, IMG submission 92528) | Coral microbial communities from Lord Howe Island, Old Settlement Bay, Australia - Cyphastrea 1 metagenome | ecosystem: Host-associated > Invertebrates > Cnidaria > Coral ...
GTATGTAATGTATGTAATGTATGTAATGTATGTAATGTATGTAATGTATGTAATGTATGTAATGTATGTATGTATGTATGTATGTATGTATGTATGTATGTATGTATGTATGTATGTATGTATATAATTATATATATAATTGTATATATATATATAGAATTAATTAATTAATTAATTATATATATATGTACATCACTATGATGTACTCGTTTATGTGTATATTACATGTATATAGTCATTATATAGTCCATTTCCTGTGCACACTCTGTTGCTGGATGTTGGCGGACAGTTGGACTTGAGCCTCCCAACCGGATCAGTTCCATCCTCAGGCGGCGAACGTCTTCCACCAACCCAGTCGCATGAACCGATTCTGGACAGTCTTTGTGGCGGAAATGTTGGTAGTTCTCTGGGATTTCCCCATCTTTTGAACCATCACAGGGTTTTTGCACAAACGTTCCCTTCAAATTCTGGAAGTGGTCTGGGCATGGATCAATATTGTCAAACCCTCAATGAGTAATACGATCCGGTAACGGGCAATCAAAGATAGCAACGGAAAATCACCCATTTATACGGGATTTTCCAGTGCCACATGTGACTGCCAGAGGGTGCATACTAAAGATCACCGAATTTCTGTGGGCCCAAAACGTGCCACAAAGGGTTGACCCAAAGCCATATGCCCACTATGGTAGTTGGTTTAATCTCCATTATACACCAGTAAATCCTCAGATTTGGTGATTATATTGTTATATCCCAAATACATCCACATACCCCCATTTTGATATATTTTGATTGGAAAGAATCATCGGGAAAGTGCTGGTGAATTTATATTGAATTATATATATATATTCTCTTCTATTCCATTGCATCCCCACCCCGATTATCCCCAGTCATGAAATGGTTGGATGAAGATCTATCTTTTCCACATCTTCCCACGAACCCCTTGGCGCCCCCGGCATCGGCCCCCGCGTCCGGCGCCGCGCCGGCGGCCAGTAGCAGATCGACCATGGAGACGTGGCCCTCATAGGCCTCGGAGTCATTCGGATTCTCCGGTGAAAGGCTGTTGGATCAAGATGATCAAGGAAACCATGGTAGGTTCAATATGGTTAAATGGGTGAATGATGGTTTGTCCAGCTAACCATGATGGAAGTTGTCTTAGTAATGGTTTCATCATCTTTCATAGGTGGATTAATGAGTTAATGATGGTTTATCATGGCCAATGGTTTATCAGGATCAATGGATGCAATGTACTGTGCTGGGAAGTTATCATGGCTGTCTTCGCAACAAATTCGTAACAATGGGCTGGTAATTAACTAGTCTTATAGAGATAGTCCCTTCACCCCAGTCATGTGGCATCATACGGGGTTGGTGTGGCATCATATGGTTTTTGCGGACAAATCTATACAATATGTATATATATATGAATATGAATATGTGTGTGTGTGCAACGTATTATGTAATCAGACTAAACGCATTGCCAAGAATAAAACAAGTAAAAATCATCCGTGTAGGATGTATCCAGAGAATCTTATGTGCTTGGAAAGATTTTCAGCATGGTCAGAACCGGATTTGAGGTGAGCACCAGAAAGATTTCCTTGTGGCTTATCCCCCGCCGACATCATAGGAATCATAGGTCATACAGTAGGTTTTGACCAATCTGGGGATCTTGGAGGGAACGACAAATGGAAGGCATCCAGCTCTCTGTCGCACCCGGCTGCCATGTGCAGAGGCTCTGCCCCCTTGTTGTCACCTCAATGGAAGCACCACTTGGATTTGCCACGAGTCGATCTCAACTGGACAAACACGAACACCCCGTCCCCTGACTTTTATATACCCCCAAATTGGGCCCCCAGAATGAATAGATCCCATACCGAACAAGGTCCAAGAGTCTAGGGAGGTCTTTAATATCCAGTTAAATCTCATTAAATCATACTAAATCCTCATATTTCTGGGACAAACCCACTTCTACAACAGCACAGCCCTGGTTTTTGATCGTTTCCTTGGAACCCCTGGCGAGCAGAAGGGGAGGCCCTCTTGCGCAACAGGAGCTTTGCCTCGCTTGAAAAACGAGGCCAAGGTGTTTTGCCTACAGAGTCCGGAAGAATGTCATGTGGGAAACCTAAGTTTGGGGATGGCTTATACAACCCATTTAGATCAAAAATCCGAGTTACACAATAAAGAAACGACATCATGCCTACTGGCCTACTATAGTGCATTCTACATATTGTATGTACATACCTTCATAAATTTGACACAGCCTATGTCAGCTCAGCTCCCAAGTGCTGCCCAGTAGCCACGGAGCTATGACCTGGCCCAAGTTCAAACACATTTAATGGTTTCAATGGGTGTTGATAGGATTTAATAGGATTTAATGGGATTTAACTTTGGGTTTGATCGGCAAAATGGGGATAAAATGGGGATATCCTCAAAATCAGAATTTTAATCGGGAATATGATGACTACATAATGGATTTAATGGTACCCTATTTTCAGACTGACAAACCTTCCCTCCGGTAGATCAAACATGGTTTGCTGGAAAATCCGCCATTTCTAGATGGCTTTCCCAGCCGCAAACCCCCGTTTATAAGGGATTCACTACCTTATTCTTGATAAATAATGATAATGGTTTGCTGGAGAATCACCCATAAATATGGGGAAATTGTTGGAAAGTATGGGAAAATGCCCTAGAAATCCATGACTTTTCCCAGCGCAGCTGACGCAGCAGCGCCTTTGGTGGCGGCCAGATGCAGTGGCTCCGCCCCACCATCCGTGCGCGCGGTGGCGCTTTTGCGGGTCTCCACCTGGAAAAGGTGGGGTTTCCCCATCTGAGGATGGTGATTTTGGGGATTGGTTTATGGCAGTTTACCAATACCCTCCGGTAAACTAACATAGCTATTGAAAATGGCCATTTATAGTGGATTTTCCCATTAAAAATGGTGGATCTTTCCAGTTCGCTATTTTGACATAACCAGAGGCTATAGGTCTTGGTTTTGAAACTATTCAAATGTCAAGTGAAGCATCTTCAAACATTCTCGGATCGCCGCGATCTGGGGGTATACCCCATAATTTGTGGGGCCTTACATCCCAACTGGGGCTATCCCATCGTGAAACCTATAACCACTATTAATCCATTCTTAAATCCGTTATTTAGCCATAGTTCATAGTGGTTGTAAATATAGGTGTTATAAATATTTATAAATGGGATAATAGTGGCTATAGTGGCCATTATTGACCCATCCTTAAACCAGTATTTAGCCATATTAACCCATATTAACCCATATCAAACCCATCTTAACCATGGTTATCGCCCCTGATTTTCAACCCCAGCGGACCCAACTGGCGGTTTCTTTCTGGCACCTCCAAGAGCTCTCGGAGCGCCTTTTCGTGGCCTAAAAAACCAGGGCCCGGGTTCAAGATCTGTCCATTTTTGCTGATTGGTGGTATACCTACCCCCTGAAACAGATGAAAGATTATGAAAGTCAGATTGGATCATCATCCCAACTATTGGGGAAAATGAAAAATGTTCCAAACCACCAACCAGTCGGTCTTTCGCAACCCCTTAAAAATATAGAAATTCTGAGTTTTTTTCGTGTAGGACTAAATGATCCTCTTCACTTGTAACAAGTCGATCTCAGAATTGATCACGATTTCTGTGGGATTTTATCAACGCCGATATTTTTGAGCCAAGCTTTTTGGGGGTTACTATAAATGCATCGTAGTGAACTAATATGGAAAAGCAGAAAATTCAAAACCAATGGCACGCCTTCGAAGGCTGCCAAGTGAACCGGCCTGGCACGGTGACACCATCGTTGAGCCAACCATCCCATAATTTAACTGATGAATCTATAGTGCACAAATAGGTTTCAAATATATAATATCTACATCTATATGTGTATATATATATATACATTATATATATATATATTTATATCTATATATATATATATCTTCAACGATCTTCTGAGTTTTATCTACTGCAACTATTTTACATGAGTTTAATTGACCTTCATCCCATCCCTGGAAACTCCAGACCAGCACCTGGCACCGTGCCGGTCAGTGGCACTCGCTAAAGCGCGCATCTTTAGCAGTTCCCTGGGCCCCAAATGATGGAAAAGTTGGGCAAAATCGGCATCTTGCTGGTGTTTTTCCATATGCTTTCAACTGGAGACTTACTATGATCATGAAAAATAATCCAATATTATCCACAATCGCTCAATAATCGCAATTTATTACTATTATCATCTATTCTCATCTATTATCATCTAGCAATTTTTAATTTTTCATCTATTAGCAATTGTTCATCTTTCTTGGGATGACCTCAATCCTAAGACACCATGAAATTTTCGGCCCCAATCCGCTCGCTATCATCCCAGCAAACGATCGCCTCACCATGCGTTGGTGCCCTCGGTGAGCAGCCCAATGCAAAGGCCTGGGTGACGGTATCTCAACAGTTTGAAAAAACCATAAAGAACCTGAAGCCAATAGGCTTTCCCTCACAAGTACCTCCGTAGAAAAATCCAGGAATGAAAAAGAATGAATATGAACTGTTAAGATGTTCGGGATGGGGGTAACTGTCCAAGTTTCCAGAGTCACAACCCCAAGGCCCTATGCCCATACCAAATCCAAGGAAGGATTTCATGGCTGCATCTGGCGCTGACCCACCGTGCCCCTGACTGCTTTCCGTCGCGGTCCTGCAGAATGTCAACGGGTACAGTACTTCGTCACAGCTTCACAAGTCTTGGCAAGTCTCCAAGTCTCCCAGAATTAGAACAGAGACTGAACCCCAAGCAGCTACAGCGTGGTCTCAAACACTTTTGTTTCCTCGGAATTGGTCTCAACATCTTGGTTCAATCCAAGTTGACCGTGGTGATGCAAAAACCAATTTGGCTTTGATGGCCATCACATTTGTATGACTCCATCCCTTGCACGCCTTCACGGAGTGTCTCAGCCCCAATTGTGCCGACACGCACCCGTCCTTCACGGTCAGTGCTTCCATTACATCATCCTTCTCCTATCGAGCCAGGGCATCGGTTCACGTCCTCGCCATGTCGGTATGCAAGCATACCTCCAATTGCATGAAGACAAATATACCGGAATACTATGCTCACATCAGGCGCATGCATACCTGCATGTCACATCCTTTTTCCAGGGGCAAAAGTACCTTCTTCAGCACAAATTTGGTTGGTGTTTTATGTGTTTTGCTCACTGATATGTTTTATACCTCTGAAAAACCCTCAGGTTTGAGTTGGGGAGATAATCCCCACACTGAGAGCCACCAGATGTTTTTCTGGCTTCCACTGGCCAAACGTGAGGGACCCAAACATTGTCTCAACAATGATGTATCTCATAAGTGAAAGAAATTGGCTGTAATGTCTGCCCAACGTATAGATGTTTTGAGGATTGAAGAAAGCGCCTTGTAATTTCCAAATGATTATGGGTTTGATTTAAGATGGTTCAACCTGTTTTTTCTTAAGTTTCATCACCCCGGGTGCCTTCAAGGCTTCTTTGAGGCCAGACCTCGGCTGTACCACAAGAAAAACTGCTCGGCAGTGTTTACCCATTGATACCTATTAAGCCGTATAAAGATGTATAAAGCCTACCCGGCCTACCCTTCACAAAAGGTTCCCCCCGGCCTCAGATCCCTTCCTCCGTGCTCCCAGACAGATCGTCTAAGGCGGTGAGCCATGTGACCTGTCCGCATGAGTGGACCATCAGGACGTCCTTGGGGATATTTTTCAAGGATTTCTATGGATTTCTTGCTTTTGTTCGGTGCTTCGTCGGTGGATGTTTGATGATTTTGGGAAAATTCGGAGGAAGGCTTGCTAGATATGACAGATATATGGGTCACAGTTCCTCTCCAAATTCTTGATTCTTCCCTTGTTTCTAAGCGCCTAGACGGGTCCAAAATCTGAAATCACAACATGTTTGAATAGGGCTACCAAATGCGAACCCACACCCACGACATGTACAGCAGCTCCATCAAAGCTCAGGCCTTGGGAAGATGGTCAATGGCACCAATATAGCCAATTCCTGCGGAGAACTCCCCGACCTCACCAGGAAGGCTGCTAGCATATGAGCTTCAGGAAATCAACCCCAAAAGTTGCAACTCATGGATGTTCATTGGGATGGTGATAAACGTTGGATGCTTTTGCATGATTTCTTGGTGTTTATATTTCCCAACACGGTTTAGACAAACCCATGCAGTGACGCACTCACTCGCCCGAGGTTGCTGCATTGCAGGTGCCGTGGCGCCATTGCGACGGCCTAAGCTATCCAACAACTCTTCTGTTTGAGGATTGGCGGCCGGGCCAAATCCACAAACGATTTTGGCTCAGGATGCTGGATGCATTATCGAACGATTTTCATTTTGGATTTAGGACCCTGAGCACGAAACCAGTTTTAAAACCTTTTTCTCTTTCGGATTCTTTGGGGCCAAGCACGTTTCAGAATCGGTCTGCACAACTCAGGACCTGGTTCCATCCCTTCGCCCCTGGGCTCTGCGGCAGGTAAAGGACCTCTCCCGCATCCAACAAACAGGTCTTGATCTCTTTCACCTTCGCGGGCTGCTTCAGTGAGAAACCCAGGTGGGGGAATTCAAGGAGAGACTTGGGTATTCTCGTCGCCTTGCCCTGCAACGAACACCGGGATATTGAACTCCCGACATGAGTTCAGTACAGTACCTTGAGGATTTGATGATTTCACGTGATTTCGCTGGTTGTTTAATTTGGTACCTTCCATATGTTTCCGCACCTTCGCAGCCTTCTGCTTGTCGTGCCACAAGTCGCAAGGCCTGAATGCATGGCATCTGCCCAAGCTGTGTTTTTGGCTTAGCCTGAGGACTCTGCAAGGGAGTTCCCAATAAGGCTTTGGAATTCTGGGTAAGTTCATTCAGAATCCACCAACCTGAAAAGTTCAGCCTGTTTCGGGTACTTACCATACATTCACCCGCATTTCTGGTGACATCGGCCGGTGAGTACCTCCATGTCAGGTACCAGGACACCGCTTTTAATCAGTTTCCACCATCATCTTTCATGAAGAGCTTCAAAAACTATCATGTCTTATTCGCAGCTCCCTTCCTTTCCCCATTTTTTGTTGGGGAAATATGGATACGGCCCCTTTTCCTAACAGCTGCCTCCATCCATTAGGGCCTCGCCTGTGTGCCTTCATCCAATCTTCCGCAGCCTGGCTGTTGATCCTCTTCGGGGAAAACGAGAAAATTTGGAAACCACCTGTACTGTAAATGATTTTTGTAGTAACCCAGGTTTAGTAACTAAGGTTTACTAACATTTACTAACGCCTTATGTAGGATCGTAGTATGACCCCCAATTTAGAATTTGGAATTTTAGCATGAACCTCTTCACTTCAGGGCCACCCAAACGGGCGAAGTCATATTTATTAGGGGGATGTGCCAATGCGGGAAAGCCCTGAACTTCAACCCACCTTGGAGCTTTTGGCCGCTGAAGTTGACTGCCCAAGCGACCACGGCCAGGCGGAATGGGCCGCCAAAACCAAACGCGGCTCATCAGTTGGGCATTGGTCAAAATAGATTCGTTGAAACATGGTACTATAGTAGAACTCGGTCATCAAACGACTCAAAATCTATGCCTCCCACCATGTCTGAGATTTTGACCCATTTGCATTTCTGCATTTCTGCAATGGCCGTGTTTGACCCGCAATGGGCAGCCCGAATTTCTCGGTCACTCACAGACATAGCGATGAGGCCAACGAGGAGCTTCCTGGAAGCTGGAATGGCTATGGGATTAGGTGGTTCATAGACTGCAACGGGCGGTTCCCCACCAGTAATTTCAATAAATCAATGGCAAAAAAACAACTGACAATTGTAGATTGCTACGATATACAGAACTCATATGATGCTTGTATGGGTTGGTAATGAATCGGACTTTCAATGGGGAATGTAATGAAGCTTATATGCAGTATGGCCCCATTTTGAGACATGCTACGCGCTCGCTTCATCCCCGGCAATCTGGTAAAGCCATTAAAGCCTGATTAGTTCATAGATGTTCACAGACAACAGAACAAATGGGAGCAGTTGGTCTGATACAATGTTACAATATGGCTGCGGGTAGGTTTATATATATATATTTATACACCTATAAACACATATATTTTCATAGCTATATTATATACTATATACTATACCTTTCCCATCCTTTCCCAATAAAGGAATGAGGATTTCCCAGGTGAGAATTTTTCCGGAGGGCCGCCCTCGGAAAAACTGAACCAATAACTTAACCAAGCTCAGTGTCATCGAAGTCCAAGTGCTCCAGATCTGTAACCAGTGCTGACGCGTTATCCTGCGTTGAAGGAAAATCCGCGGAAATGGTCCCAAAATGAAGAAAAATCATCCACAGAATGGAAGCTCAAAAATCGTGTGTTCCGTTTCAGATGTGAGAAACATGCAAACCAAACCATACCAAACCACTGGTATTGGGATAGGATGGTTGGCAAGTGCTACCTACTGAGCACATTTTTCTCGCGTTTTAGACCACTCCATTGCGACCCAATAAATCGGCCACGTACAGCACGCACAGTCGGATGATCACAGAATTTCTCGCGCAACTTGTTGACATTACACACCTTGGAAGCAGCTACATATGCCTTACATGCCTCGAAGCCTGCCTCAGCCCAGGAGCATGGATTTGCTAAAGGCTTCCCAAAACATCACGGGCAAAAAAAAACCAATCAATAGATGTCAATAGGCTCCACAAGTGCTGGACCATTGCCATTGTAAACCCACCGATGTCCCACTGCAGGACTCCTTCTGCACCGGGATTGCAACCTCTCCACTGGAGGGATTCGAACCTTAGTGGCCATCCCAAGTAGTCGCTGGACCCTAGGAGGTGGGTTACCCCGGTTGCATGACTTACTAAGCATTGCCACCAGCCATGACATTTCAAATGGGTGGCCTTAAGTGAGCCTTTTCCAACCAAAGGGTCCCACTGATATTGACCGCTTTTGCTGGCTAAGTCTGTGCTTTTGAGGGTTTGAATCACCCTTTAGGTTGTTACAATCACCAGCTCTGCCCTAGGGGTAATCAACTTTCAGATGTTCAAACGGTTGGCTACATCACGTTTTTGTTGATTAAATAACTTGTTATCTTCATCAAATCAGTTGAATTTGAAAAAAAAATGCTGATTTCAATGGCCATCTACTGCTAGGGATCATCACTAGGTGACAACTCACCCCTGCCGCGGGGCCGAACAGCTTCACCGTCATCTTCTTCCGCGTCTCGAGGGACTGGGTTGTCTCTTCCCACACCTGGGGCGACTTTACTTGAAACGTCGGGATGGGAATGCTCCTCGCCCGGCAAAGCAACCACTTGGGTACCCACCCAATTGCTTTAGAATATAGGGCCAGAGCCTGTGTCCCTAAAACATGACTTCCCTTGCACAGCACAAGTGGACTGTGGCAATGCCTCCAGGCCCAACTCCGGGCCCCACTCCCCCCAACCAGGAGGACCTTCGCCAGGGAGGGCAGGGTGATGTTGTCAAGCAACTTCAACTCCTCACAGGATGTGTTTGATGAAAGTCTTTGGAGCCGAAGGTCGGCAAGCATGGGCACCCTCTGGAGGTGGATGACCATCAGTCTTGGCAAAGGATGCCATAAGAAAGACTTAAAGACAGAGAGGGAGAGAGAGAGGGCGAAGGGATATTTTTGCACACCCGCAAATGCAGAAAAATGCTTTGTACATCCCTCAGGCAGTGGCAGGTTTTCGCCGGGCTATGCTGGAAATCCAGCAAACACCAGAAAGCCCTGTGGACCCACCTGTCACATCCATGTCACATCCCACAGCCCCCAAGCTCTCCTTGTCCATCTTATCAAAGCAATAGGTCTCATCCCAAATCTGAGACCAAAAATGCCCAGCGAATTCTCCGAGGTTGGCGGCAGGTTTCTTCAGGTCGCGCCGCAAGCTGTCCTGCTGCCAACCCCGATTTCTCTCACTGGCAGAAGCTTCATGAAACTCCTGCAAATCTCTTTGAACAAATTATCTTATCCCCCTTAGAGTGACTAAATCATATGGGTCTCTCTAAATAAAGAAATAGAACGCTAAACCAGGAATTCTGGTTGTGATGGGATCATACTAGGATCTTCAAACCCCCTTCCACGACCAGCAACAGGCCATCTTCTCAGCGCCTTGCGCACTTCAAACTCTTTGGGACTCATCTGATGGAAGCTCTGCGTCAGATTCTTCACAGTCTGATCGATCAACGTTGCCACCACATCAGGGGTTTCCCTGAAGCCTTGCACCAAAATCCTCACCTCCGGGGGCAGGTGTGGGGATGCGAGGGGGAAATAACACTTGCTGGTGGATTTCAACATATTTCAACGGTCAAGCAAACTGGAGTTCTGCTTGTGTGTCCGAAACCTTGGGTAATCAAAAACATCTATTTCTCCATAGAAATAGACAATTGAACCGAAGGGCTGCCCTGAAACCTCATGGTGAATCAATAAAGTCAAGTTCAAGTCTATAGTAGTATGGTTTAATCATCAAAAAAACATCATAAATTATGGTTCTCACAAGCCAACTGCATCGGCTCCATTGGTCCATGCCGCGGCAGCCTCCAAAATGTCGACATGGGCAGTGGCAAAGCCAAAGACCACATAGCCCAGCTGATGCTCAGTTCGGAGAATTTGGAAGACCTCAGGCTGTTGGGATAGTCTCTTGGCATGAATCATATGTGGTAAACCCCAAACCATGAAGCCCTACTTGGGGCTGGCTTGTACCAACCCAGTTCTTTGAGAATTGGAACCGTCCAAGTCATTCATATTATGGCTCTGTATGGCTTTGACGTATCATCAAATTTCCTAACCCCATTTGCCCTCTGATAGCCGCTAGCCTAGCCTGGCAACGCCGGGTTTATATCCATTGAGAACGTGACAACCCAAGATATAAATAATAATACATAATACAAAAAAATAATGTGATATAATATATTGTATTCAAATTCCCCAGTGTGTCAAGGTTTTTAAGCCCCAAAAATTCAAGTTTTATCGCCAAAACAAAAACGTGTGTTCCACATGCAGTAGATTTCCATAGATTTCCTGGCGGGGGGTCCTAAAATCAAGGCACCATGGATGATCTGGGGGTACCCCTATTTTAGGAAACCTCCATATATATGCATAGTATATAGTGTATAATCCTTACCCCATAATGTTCCCCCCCCCTTGCATCGCCCCAGCCACCGGGCGATCGATGATCCCCGAGATCAGGCTGAAGCGCAAACGATCCGCCAGGGATGGGACGCCAAATTGGTACGAGGTGATGGTGGCGGAGTTGGTGTCCTGGCGCCAACACCTGGAAAATCCCGGGAAAAATGGCATGAGATCCCAGAAAAACCATGGAAAAACCATGGGAAAATGGCATTGAAAGCCGAAATTGTGGTGGATTTAGCATGTGGAAAGGGGTACTCCTGAGAGCCGAGGCGGACGAGAGAAGACAAATTTTGGTTGAAGGCCAAGAAATTCTCCATGAATCTCTTATTGAGGACAAAGAAACATCAGCCAACCCCATCGAAAGTGGCTGGGCGTGGTCTGCAAGCTGGAGACACGCCCAAAAACATTGGGAAGAAGAGGGTGGCTATGTGATGGCTGTCACCTGTCACGTCTCATTGCACAATCTGTGGCTTCGTGAAGCTGAAACTCCCCACCCCTGAAACATCTGAAACAACTAAAACCAGCTCCACCTAATCCCAGTCCTTTGAGATGGGATTGGGCACTCGAACTTCCAAGTCTTTTTCGATCTTCAGCACCAAGGGCCTGGCACCATCCTTTCCAGCGCGCGTAGCACCGCCAAAGAGGAAGCTGTAAAAGCGATCCCAGAGTCCTGCCACGGGCCCAAAGAGGCCGCTGTGTCGTGGCACGCTGAGGATCTGCAATGCTTCGGTGGCGAAGGCGGTCCTCAGACCAGCTTCTCATCACAACCCCCTGGCCCCCGAATGTAATCAGACTCAAACTACTACTGAATCATTGAATAGCCCTGACAAGGGGCCCAAAATCATCAGGTCTTACACCCTCAACCAACGCTTCTGGTGGGCGTTAGTAAACCGTTAGTATGGGATGGTAGCCGTCAAGGAGAGAGAAAAGCTGGATATAAAGAGAGTAGAGCATGTTGAATTTAAAATTCTGCCAGGGATGCAGCACACAATCTAATACAATCAAGTCAATCCCTGCCAAGCCTCGGTTCCCCAGCTCAACCCCCCCGGGCGGTCACCTTCTTTTTCCCTTCAAACTCTTTGTGGTTTGGGTTTGAAACCTGCATCATCTACAAAGCGGTCCGCCCACCTGCCACATACCTGGAACTGAGCAGAAAGGATGGACTGTATGATACCCGCACCCAGAGCAACCTGGCCGCTCCCCGTGCGAAAAGCCGGCTTCAGGGCAGCTCAGAAAAGGTTGGTCTTCTTCATGATGCGGAGGAATTCCTGGGACAACCGAAGACAGCAAGAAACTGCGTCGCGATTTGGATGCCACTCCAGGACCCAAAGATATCGAGGACAATTGGGATCGGCAGGCCACTTGATGGGTGGAAAGGACAAAATACTTGAAGCTTGAGACTGCCAATCAGTTGCTGAAAATAAGGGTGCCTAGTAGAAAAGAAATAAGACCCTATGGTAAGCAAACGTGCTGATTCTTCCTTGGTGATTCTCAACTGCTATGTTGGATTACAGAAGGTACTAGGAAATTACATGACATAAAACCAACTGGATTACATCTGCCCAAGTCCCCGACCACTAGAGCAACCTTCTGCCCTCCGGCCCTCCCGATTGGGTTAGGTCCACAATCCAATTCGCCCCATGATTTCAACGATTCTCACCCAGGCATATTCATTCAGTGAAGCAAAGGTCGCTCCACATGTTTGGAGGACCATCCCACATGACAAGTGAATACTGAACATGGCCGGCCCTTGTTTTCCTGCAGCGACCCCGAACGTCGTGAAGTTCGTTCACACAATGGCTACGTCGCTATGCTTGTCACTTTGCCAGCTAACATGTGTATCCAACCGCTTGGATGTGGATCCCGGCACCAAGTGGAGAGGTATAGTGAATTTAAAAATATACAGATATAGATCAGCTGTAGATATACAGCATGTTTGTGGGCGCATAGATGTAGGAATGCGTATACATACATACATACATACATACATACATACATACATACATACATTACATACATACATTACATACATACATTACATACATACATTACATACATACATTACATACATAACATACATACATAACATACATACATAACATACATACATAACATACATACATAACATACATACATAACATACATACATAACATACATACATA